>OBLW0100000322.1_pt1 | contig 40617 bp, 41 predicted proteins | sample 1520161 | NCBI WGS metagenome assembly OBLW01 (sample SAMEA3539309, study PRJEB22396) | soil metagenome | biome: tundra; feature: field; material: soil | place: USA | collected 2010-05 | depth 0.15 m
ATATAGTCCAGGAAGCTTTGGCCGAGGTGGCTGCCGCTGGATACCGGGCAGATCGGCTACTCGCGTTTGATCGGCGCAATCGGAACAAAGACGCTGCCGCAACAACCGGGAGGGAGCCCGGGGCCAGCAAACACGAGCCTCCTCGTTCTGCTGCCACATCGCCGTCGGAGCCAAGGATCGGGCCGCCGCTCGAGCCTGCAGGTTCAAAGAAGGAATAGTCCAACCGGGGTTGCACGGCAAATCGTGCAACCTCGCAGAACATCTCTCCGATTGACAAACTGAACTAAACCGTTCAGTATTGAATCTTCCCGGAGGACTCTCCATGATCCGCGTCCAGAACCTTGTCAAAACCTTCGGCACATTCACTGCTGTCAACGACGTCTCCTTCGATGTGGCCGAAGGAGAAATCTTCGCCTTCCTCGGACCCAACGGGGCAGGGAAGACAACCACCATCAAAATGCTTACCACGCTGCTGAAACCCACCAGCGGCGAGATCGAGCTCGACGGCCTCAATCCTCAAACGCATCAGAACGAGGCCCGTAAACGATTCGGTATCGTCTTTCAGGATCCCAGCCTCGATGGAGATCTCACCGCCTGGGAAAACATGGAAATCCATGGTGTTCTCTACCATGTGCCGCACAAAATCCGCCGCCAGCGCGCAGAGGAACTCCTCAAGCTCTTCGAACTCTGGGATCGCCGTGACGATCAGGTCAAGAAATTCTCCGGCGGCATGAAGCGCCGGCTCGAAATAGCTCGCGGCTTCCTCCATACGCCGAAAATTCTCTTCCTCGACGAACCAACCCTGGGCCTTGACCCGCAGAGCCGCAACCAGCTCTGGACTCACGTAAAGTCCGTGAACGAATCGGAGCGCGTGACCGTTTTCCTCACCACCCATTACATGGACGAGGCCGATCGCGTCGCGCATCGCGTCGGTGTCATCGACCACGGCAAGCTTGTGGCCCAGGGAACACCGAATGCCATCAAGGAACAGACCGGAACAGGGAGTCTCGAAGAGGCCTTTCTCAAGCTGACCGGCTCAACCATTCGCGACGAAAGTGCGAATGCAGCGGATCAAATGAGACAGTTTGCAAAGATGTGGAGCGGAGGCAGGCGATGAGCGCAATTTATATTCTCTGGCTGCGTGAGTTGAAGCGCTACACGCGTTCAAGGGCGCAGATCGTGGCGTCCCTGGGTCAACCCATGTTGTATCTCCTCGTCCTGGGCTTCGGCCTCGGGCCCGTATTTAAGCGCGCTGGCAATGGCGACTATTTTCAGTTCATTGCACCCGGGGTCATCGGCATGTCCGTGCTGTTTTCGTCGATCTTTTCCGGGCTCGGTCTTCTTTGGGATCGCCAATTCGGCTTTCTGAAAGAAACGCTCGTTGCGCCCGTCTCGCGCCTGCAGATCATGATCGGCCGCACTTTGGGCGGGGCCACGGTGGCTTGCATCCAGGGTCTGTTGGTGATGGTCATCTGTTTGCTCGCGGGCTTTCGGCCAGCGCACTTCTCGGCTATCCCGCTCGCCCTCGGATTCATGGTGCTTATCGCGGTTCTCTTCGCCGCGCTCGGTATGGCCATCGGCTCCGGCCTCCAGGACATGCAGGGATTTCAGCTCATCATGAACTTCCTTGTCATGCCCGTTTACTTTCTCTCCGGCGCGATGTTTCCGCTGAATGATACGAAAAGCGTTCTCAAATACATCACGCGCGCCGACCCTCTGTCCTACGGCATAGACGGGATGCGGAACGTGCTCGGCGCGTCCAATTCCGCCTTCGATCCGCGGCTTGACTTTATCGTGCTGGTGATCGTGGGCGCCATCTTTCTGATTTTTGGCGCCTACCGCTTCTCGAAGATCGAAATCTAGTCATGGTTCGACCGCGCAGTTCCGAAGCCCACGAAAAAGTCCTCCACGCCGCGCTCGCTCTCTTCAGCGAGCGCGGCATTGAGGCGGCGAGCATGGACTCGATCGCCGCATCCTCCGGCGTCAGCAAGGCCACAATCTACAACCACTGGGCCGACAAGGAAGCGCTACTGCTCGAAGTGATGTTGTGGGTTAACGGTCTCACGGGAGATCCGGAAGACGTCGACACCGGTGACCTGCAGCGCGACTTGACCAAGGTACTCACGCGAAAGCCGCCAGACAAGTTCGAGGTGGCGCGGGATCGCATGATGCCGTCGCTGATTTCCTACTCGGCGCTGCACCCTGAGTTTGGCAAAGCATGGCGTCATAGGGTGATGGAGCCGCCGCGGCAGTGCATCCAGAACATTCTGCGCCGCGGCATTGAGCGCGGCCAACTGCCTCGCGACCTCGATATTGAGTCGGCGATCGCATTGCTGCTGGGACCCATGCTCTACGCGCATATATTTCAACGCGAGCAAAAAGCGAAGTCGCTGGATCTCGGTCCGCTAACGGCCCAAGCATTCTGGCGCGCACACCATCAAGCCCGTGAACGGCGCATCGAAAAAGCTGGAATCAAAAAGTCATCGACTAAGAAATAATTTGGTCGGCCCATAGGTTCTCTTCCAACGCACAAAAGCTGGATTTAGAAACCCGTTGGCCGCTCTCCTGCAACACCAAATGCCTTCTCCAGCGCCATCCCCGCCTGCGCAACAGTACCCTCATCGAACAAGCGCCCAATCAGCGTTACGCCATGCGGCACGCGCCGCGGCGGGTAGAATTTCGGCAGCGGATGCTCCGGATCAGGCGCCCAGTCGCTGCGTGCCTCCGACACTTCCACGAATCCTGCCCGCAAGGTCAGTGAAGGGTGCCCAGTGAAATTGCCTATCACCAGCATCTCGTCGCGTAGTGAAGGCACGAGCAGCAGGTCAACTTCAGAAAAGATTCGTGCCATCTCCTGTGCGACCTTCCGGCGGAACCGGTCCGTTTGCACAAAATCCACCGCCGACAAAAACCGCGACTGACGAAACGTATTGGGCCACGCATCGGGCACTTGTGCTTTCAGCTCATCGACCCGATGGCTCAGCGTCAATTCTTCAAACGCCGCTGCCGATTCGGCAAACAGAATCACGTTGAGCGAATCGTAAGGCCAGTCGGGCAGCGATACCTCGACCGGCTTCATGCCCAGCTTCTTCACCGTCTCGAGCGTGGCTCTGTCCACATCCGTCGCCGGAGCATCCTTCATCCATGCAGGAAAGTAGCCGACGCGCAATCCGGATACCTGAGCCTCCGCATCGAACGCTAGCGCGCTCGGTACACTTGCCAGATCACCGGCATCCTGCCCAGAGATCGCATGGAGGACCAGCATCGCATCTTCCACGCTCCGTGCCATCGACCCCAGCTTGTCGAGCGACCAACACAACGTCATCGCGCCGGTGCGCGGTACGCGTCCAAAGGTCGGCCGCAAGCCGGTCACGCCGCAGCGCATCGAAGGGCTCACGATGCTGCCTTCGGTTTCACTCCCAATGGCAAATCCCACCAACCCCGCCGCCGTCGCCGCGCCTGGACCGGCACTCGATCCAGACGCACCCTCTTCGAGCAGCCACGGATTCATCGTCTGTCCGCCAAACCAGATGTCATTCAGCGCCAGCGCACCCATACTCAACTTCGCCAGCAATACAGCGCCCGCTGCATTCAGCCTTGCAGCCACCGCTCCGTCTTCTGCGGGAACACGATCCCTGAATGACTCCGCGCCATATGTCGTCGGAATCCCGGCCGTATCCAACAGGTCCTTGGCGCCCCAGGGAATTCCATGCAGCGGCCCGCGATAATGTCCCGCTGCAATCTCCGAGTCCGCTTTTCGTGCCTGTTCGAGAGCATGTTCCCGTGCCAGCGTGATCACACACCGCAGCTTTGGATCGAACCGCTCGATCCGGCGAATATAGATCTGCGTCAGCCGCTCCGAGGTGAGCTCGCGCCGCTCGATCCAACGCGAAAGCCGCGCCACGGGCGCATACGCTATGGCAGCCTCATCGCTTGGCAACGACACGTGCGCATCGGCGCCACGCACAAACCGATCCGCTGCAGGCAGGCCGCGCACAAGCCCCGGCAACAACGGATTCCACTGAGTCGCCGGTGCGATCGCGGCTTCGAGCTCCACTTTGCGCGGTCCCAACCGCCGTTCATAAAGCGGCGCCATCTGCATGCGCCAGTTTTTGGCGGCCTCCTCCAGATCGGCAGCCGTCATCTCCACTTCCACCAGCTTCTGGGCTTCTTTAAAGGTCGCGGCCGACACTTCCGGACCCACCGGAGCAGACGTACCAAACGCAGGTGGAGCGCCTGGTGTTGGGGTTTGACTTTGAGCATCGGGCGTTTGCGCAGGAACCACGCCTGCAAACAGACCTAAAGACCCAAGGGCAACAAACTCTCTTCGTGAAGTAGGCATGATTCCTCTCGGCAACATCATTGATAAATGCGGCTCGATGCAGACTAGGGAAATATACTATCGCGCTCAGCGCACGCGAGTTCCGACACACGATTTGTCGCAACCGTCCCAGAGCCGTAGAATCATCCTTGTGCCCCTGCAGGGAATCAGGAAGCAATATCCCGCCGGTCGGGCATCAGGTGCTGATGAGAGAGCAAGCAACAGCAAGTTCCCAGCCGGTTGAGCCAGTCTCGCCTGCCTGGAGCAGAATCGAGAGGGCGCGCCATCCCCAGCGGCCGTATCCCATGGACTTTATCGAGCGGGTCTTTACGGATTTCAGCGAGATTCACGGGGATCGCGCTTATGGCGATGACGAGGCCATAGCTTGCGGCATGGCCCGGCTCGGCGCTGACGAAGTTCTCGTCATAGCAAATCGCAAGGGCGGCAGCACAAAAGAGCGTGTCCGCCGCAACTTCGGCATGCCTCATCCCGAAGGCTACCGCAAGGCGCTGCGCTGCATGAAAATTGCCGAGAAGTTCGGCCGTACCGTCATAAGCTTGATCGATCTTCCGGGAGCTTATCCGGGCCTTGGCGCCGAAGAGCGCGGCCAGGCTGAAGCCATCGCGCGTAACATCCGCGAGATGTCCCGCCTCCGCGTGCCGACCATCTCCGTCATCAGTGGCGAAGGTGGCTCGGGTGGAGCGCTCGCCTTGGCTGTTAGCGATCGCGTACTCATTTTGGAGAATGCTCTCTACTTCGTCATTACTCCCGAATCGTGTGCCGCGATCATGTGGCGCGATGCTTCAAACAAACAGCTCGCTGCGGAAGCAATGCGTATCTCGGCGCCCGAAGTCGCTGCACTCGGCTGCGTGGACGAGATTGTCCAGGAGCCGCCCGGTGGCGCGCACACAGACCACGAGACGGGCGCCGGAGTGCTTGGCACTGTGTTGCAGAAACATCTCGCCCAATTGAAGTCTGTCCCCATCGAGAGCCTCGTGGCTGCACGCCAGGAGAAATTCCGCAAGATCGCGCAGTTCTATTCGGAAGGTTAGGTTTGGTGGTTCAACGCTTCGGCAGTACGGCCGACGGCTCCTTCATCTGCGCCGTCTCCATTATGATTCGACGCACTTTGTTCCGCCCCGTTTTCGCTGGGAGCCGGCGATGAGCACGCTCGCTCCCCGCCGTGGACGTACGCGCGCGTACCTCGAGTTCATCGCCGCGGTCATCTATTTTTTTCTTGCGCGAGCGCTGGCCCGGCGCAGCGCATTCGACCTGGCGAGCGAGGCGTGGATGCCTCTTGCCGAACAGGTCCTCCTCCTCCTCTTGCTTCTCGCAGGATTCGCCGCATTCGGACGCCTGTTCGATAGGCAACTACATCCGATCTCCGAACAAGGATTCCCGTTCCGCCAGGGATGGCGCAATGAAGCCGGCTTGGGCATGGCTATCGGCTGGAGTGCCGCCATCGCCTGCGTTTTGCCTCTCACCCTCGCTGGCGGCATCGCAATTGTTCTCACCACGCAGCGGTCCGCATGGGGATGGTTCTTTGCCGACGCAGTCTTCTTCGCGATCGCGGCCATGGTGGAAGAAGTTGCTTTCCGCGGCTACGGATTCCAGCGATTCGCTCAGGTTGTCGGTCCGGTCGGCGCCACGCTGGGCTATGCCGCCTTCTACGCTGGATTAATTGCGCTTCAACCGGGATCCAGCAAGGTCAGCATTGCGGTTTCCGTCATGTTCAGCTTGCTGCTTTCAATCGCATTTCTGCGGACTCGCGCCCTTTGGCTCAGCTGGGGCTTGAACTTTGCCTGGAAGGCTAGCCGCGCTCTCATCTTCGGTCTTGCCCTCGGCGGAGTAAGCAGCCACTCCTCCGTGGTCGAGGGCGACCCGATGGGACCGTTTTGGATTACCGGCGGTGGTTACGGCCTCGACGGCAGTTGGGTGACTCTCTTCATCTTGCTTGCCGCCTTTCCGGTGGTCTACCGCGTCACACGCGATCTCGACTTCCGCTACAACGCCCCAGTCATCGTCCCGGGCGGCGTAGCCGTCGATCTCGACGCGGCCGCGCGCCGCCAACATGAGGCAGCCATGGGTCCGGCTGAACCATCCGCCCCTTCGCTGGTGCAGATACTTCCCGTCACAACTTCTCCCGCATCCAACGGGATGGATAAGATTCCCACCGCTGAGCAAGACGGGCCCCGTTGACTGGGCCATTTCGGACTTCGCTATCGCCGATAGCAAGCGCGCCGGATGCCGGTTCGAAACAAATTTGACCATTGTGCTTGAATGGAACTATCGTTTGGGCAATGCTTGAAGCAAGATCCATGGGAGGTTCCCATGAAAAGGTCGTTCCCCACGCGTAGCGGTCCGGGACCCGCAAGCACACATACTCGCTCAAAATCATTCAGCTATTTTCTGAGTGCTTTTTCTGCTTGCATTCTCGCTGGGTCTGGCTGCGCTCCGTCTGCTTCTGCGCAAGCCATCACGATCGACACCACCGGCAAGGCCACCGCCAACCCTGGTCAGGCTGGCACCGTCGACCGCCGCTACCGGCAGATTGAACCCACAAATATCACTCTGCCGTCCACTCAGCTCGACCCCAAAACTCGCCTCGAACTGCTCCGCTTTCTTCAATCCGACCAGGGCTTCGCCATGCGTCCTTTCCCGCGCGGTCACAAAGGCCTGACGCTGGTGGCCAACGGCAAGCTCGAGCCCGCGGGGGAGGCATATCTTTCCATGGTCACGGCGAATGGGCTCTCGGCCAAGCCGGGCGACCGCCTGGTCATCAGCGATGTCAAGATCGATCACACAAAGATCGTTTTTGAACTGAACGGCGGACCCGATGCCAAGCACCGCTTCCTGCGCCATGTCCAGATCGGAGCGGGGCCGGATACGTCTCCCATCGTGCAACAGGGCGATGAGCAGGAACCCATCGGTTCACACCTCACACTCACGTTTAAGAATCAGATTCCCGAGTTGACGGGCAAACAGGTGGAAGCTCTGCTGGCGCCATTGATCTCCTTCGAAGTCAAAACGCCTATCCAGGCATTCACTGACACGTTGCCGCCCAAGCTCAAGGAAGCGATTCTCGATCACAATGTCCTGGTCGGCATGAGCACCGACATGGTGCTCTTCGCCAAAGGGCAACCACAGAACAAAATCCGCGAAATGGACGGCCAGATGCCGTTTGAAGAATGGATCTACGGCCGACCGCCCAGCGACGTCGAGTTTGTCCGCATCAATGGCAATCGCGTCATCCGGGTTGAGGTCGCCAAAGTCGGCAAGACGCCCGTGATCTTCACCAAGGACGAGGTCGAGGGCATGATGCGTACCGACGGTACGCCGCTCACTCCAGGCGACCCGTCCGGCACCCACACCGTGCAGATGGGTGACGTCCAGCGCAACCCTGACACCCAGGCCCCCGCGTCGCCGCCGAGCTTGCGCAAACCCGGCGAGACCGTTCCCGCGGACGACGGGAAAGACAGCCGGGTGAACGTCATGAAGCCCGTCCAGTTCCCAAAGCAGGCGCCGGACGACGAGCCGAATGCCCGTCCCAACGGTCCAACTGATTCCACGCAGCCTTCTGCGCCAGCCGCGTCGCAGCCGGCGGCGCCCCCGGCAAATACGCAGCCTCCTCCGGCCGGGACCTCGCAGTCCACACCGGACAAGCCGCAACCTGCCAACGGAACGCCACCACCCCAATGACGTTGTCACTGATATTCGGGTAGACTAAACGGAGCGAGTCTCCCTTCCTCCGGACACCTGAGGCAAGATTTTGACCGCGCCGTTGAAGCCGCGCGCAGCTGGTTTGCGCGTGCGAGCAGAGACACTTTACGAAGGAGAAACTCCCAAGCAATGGCCAAAATCGCCAAAACCGGTGATCGCAAGAAGGTAATGGACACGACGAAGTCGACTGACTGTCCCAAGTGCAGCAAACCAACACGCATCGTCAAGCGCGTCAAAGACCGCGAGCGCGGCATCCCGGGCGGTGTCTATATCTCGTGTTCTATCTGCGATTTCTACGAGAAACTTTAAGTATCACCTAAAGTCAATCCATTACGGGAGGCTCGGCAATTTGTCGGGCCTTGCTGCATTCAAGGTGCATTCAGATCGTCATACTTCGCAGGCCCGCAGCCATCTCTTGCAGAATCCGATCGGCCGCTTCAGCCGGATCAGGAGCCTGCGTGATAGGCCGTCCCACCACCAGGAAGCTGGCGCCTTGGCCCAAAGCATCCGCTGGCGTCGCAACACGCTTTTGATCGCCCACTCCTGTTCCCACTGGCCGAATCCCAGGGATGACCAACACCGCGTCAGTGCCCGCCAACGCGCGCAAGAGACCGACCTCCTGAGGCGAACAGACAAATCCGCGAATCCCGGCCTCAAGACCCACCTTGGCCAACCGCTCCACCTGCTCTGAAGCCCGATCGCTTAAACCAACCGCGCTCAATTGGGCTCCATCCATGCTCGTCAGCACCGTGACCGCGAGCAATTCCGGGGGATTGGCTACCCTTGCTAGCGCATCCCGTGCCGCCGACAGCATCGCCGGGCCACCGAGGGCATGCACGGTCATCATGCGAACGCCACAATCGGCCGCTGAACGCACCGCGCCAGCTACGGTGTTGGGAATGTCGTGGAATTTCAAATCGAGGAAGACCGAGTGTCCTCGTGCCGCCAGTACATTGAGAATTGAGGGACCTGCTTGGACAAAAAGCTCTAGGCCGACCTTGAACCAGCGGCACCGGCTCTCGAGTTGGTCGATCAAGCCAATCGCGGCACTCGCAGACGGTACATCAAGCGCAACAATGAGCCGTTCGCGGGCGTCATCTTCCGGGTCCAAGGCCGCTTGTCTGGAATGCCGCGACGAAGAATTCAGCTGCTCCGGGATGGACATCCTTAAATCCTATCCGAAACTGCCCTTCCGTCGCAGCCTTCTTCAAGCCTGTGCAACCTGCTTGGAGAAAGATGCCTCTTCGTTGGATTCCGGCATGGGCAAAAAGCGTCGCAGGTACACGAAGGGGTCCTCCGCAGCCGCCATCTGGCGCAGATGATACTTCCACACGTCTGGCTTCATTGTTCGCCGAGTGAATGGCTTTCTTGTCACTTGGACCACCTCGCCCCTTCGATTGACGCGGGGATAGGTAATGGAGGGGACAACAAAACTGATGCGCGCGCCTGTTCTCCAATAAAATCGTGCAAAGTCGTGAGAAAAGAGCAGAGCATAATAGCGGCTTTCTGTTGAAAGTATGTTCAGGGCCTGTTCCGTTCCCGGCCAGGTCGGATCCACGTGCAACTGGTACCAGTTCCGGAGCTCGAATCCATTAAACTGAGCTTGATTGAGTAACAACCGCAGCAACTCTTTGCGATGATTCATCAAGATTTCCTTTTTGCGCCGGTGTTGAGTTCGTTCGTCCGGCAGGTCAACCGAGTCATAGGATCCAATCCTCTCGCAATTGAGAGGGTTCTACCTTGCCAAACGTCAAATGCGGTCCCTTTTCCTTTTTTGAAGTTGGGATATCTTTGGTTTCTTCTCGATTTGGGATTTTCGAGGCCGACAGCGAACGGATACGCGGAAATGACGGGATTATGAAGCGCGGGCGCTGGATCCTAAACTTGGCGACGGCCCTTCTTTATCTCTTTGCCGCGTCAGCAGCGCGGGCTGCGGCCACACACACAAATCCACTGAATCTTGACCCGCTGGTCCGCGAAGCCTATGTCCACTTTTACAACCTGGATTTTCCTGGCGCCGTCGATCGCTTCGAACGCTTTCACGCCCAGCACCCTGGTGATCCGCAGGCCACTGCATTGCTTTTGAACGCAGAGATTTTCAACGAGCTCTACAGCCTCGATCTCCTCGACACCACGTTCTACGCGAACGATGGCTTTCTGACCGGGCGACACGCTACTCAAGAAAACCCCAAGGCACGCGATCGTATCTTCTCCCTCGCCGACGAAGCCGTGCAGGAAGCCGACTGGCGCGTCGGAAGGAATTCCAATGACATCGATGCTCTTTTCGCCAGGGGCTGGGCGCGCAGCCTGCGCTGCGCCTATATGGCAATGGTCGAACGCGCGTTTGGCGCCGGTTTTCGATTGGCCACCAAGGCGAAAGACGACGAAATCCGCGTACTGCAACTCGATCCGGATTATGTCGACTCAAAATTGGTCGTCGGAGTCTACGAGTACGTAGTCGGAGCCTTGCCGTGGCCTTTCAAATTCTTGGTTGGGTTCGCAGGGGTCACCGGCTCAAAAAGTCGTGGCCTCGAAATGCTCTACGACGACGCCAATCGAGGCATCCTCACAACCGTAGAGGCCCGGACAGTGATCGCTCTGTTCTTGCGCAGGGAAGGCCGCTATCAGGAAGCAATCCAGGTCGTACGCACTCTGAAAACGCAGTACCCGCACGACTATCTCTTTCGCCTGGAAGAGGCCAATCTTCTCAAGGACGCGGGTGCGGGCATGGGCGCGGTCGAAGCCTACCGGCAGATTCTTGCCGACGCCGCCAAGCCAAACTATTTCTTTCAAGCACGTCTCGAATTGACCTATTTTGGCTTGGGCGACGCTCTCAGAGGGCAACGCCACTACGGTGAGGCGGCCCAGTCTTACGAACAGGCCGCCGTCGAAAAGAACGTTGGGGCGGAACTCAAGATAAGGTCGTTGCTGGCTGCCGGCGAATACCGCGATCTGAATAGCGAGCGCCAGAAAGCGTTAGCCGATTATCAGGCTGCGATCGCCGTTGGCCCCAAAACGTCACGAGCCGATACTGCCAGAAAACTTCTGCAAAGCCCCTACCGTGGAAACTAAGCGCATTTTGCAGATAAATTCATGCCCCAGGTGCAATATGAAGGATGAGGAAGGGTAAAGCTCTTTCCGGACAGAGACGCCGCCGGGGTGTCACCGCCGCGACTGAACATTGTCAGGGATCTTCCCTGTCGGAACCAAGAGGATACCCCGCGTCCCCCCCCCTCCAAAATTTGCAGTTATCCACGGCGAATTTGCAGAGAATTACATGCTCCTGGGGTACGAGCGAATAATAGCCGGAAGGACATGAAGGATCCGGCGCCGCATCGCTCTAAACCGCCCAACGGGAACCGATGCACCACGTTCTGCGTATGTTTACGATGAAATGGACTTGGTAGGATGAGGAAGTCGGCATGAACTTCTATTGCTATCGTTGCGGAACGGGTCTACCGGCAGGAGCTCGATTCTGCTCGAGTTGTGGCGCCGTGGTCTCCGCTACCGCGCCTACGCCAGGCAGGCCCTTGGTCCGACCCTTCATCGGCCGCCAGATCGCCGGAGTCTGCATCGGCCTTGCTCAGGCCAACGGATGGGACGTCAGCATCGTGCGCGTCGTCGCCGTAGTCGGCTTCTTCTTCACAGGCGGCTTGGTCGCTGTAGGCTATTTAGCTGGATGGATAGGCATCCCGGAAGAACCTGTCAGTGCTCCCGGCGTTTACCCGCCCCGCGCATGACCCATCTGTGAATCGAAGATCGTCGCCTTGGCTATAAGAAAGCAGAGGTTTCAAGGTGAATAGCAAGTCGTACATCGTAGGCGCAGCGCGTCTCCATTACCTCGAAGGCGCAGGAGGCGGCGTCCCAGTCATCTTTCTTCATCCAACTCCTCTCGACCACTCTTACTGGTTTCCTCTAATCAACCACCTCAGCAACGTGCGCGCCATCGTTCCCGATTTGCGCGGACACGGTGCTTCGGAATTGGGAACAAATTTGCCTACGGGCGGCTTTGTGCGCGTGCCCGACGCGCTGACGCTTACGATGGCGCAGCTGGCATCGGATATCGTCGTGCTTCTCGATCATCTGGCGGTTCGTGAAGCGGTCTTCGTCGGCTGTTCCATCGGCGGCTACGTCATGCTGGAGCTTTGGCGTCGCGATCCGGAGCGCATGCGCGGCCTTGCCTTTATTTGTTCCAAGCCGCAACCGGATATCGAAGCCAACTTCATCAAGCGCGCCGACACCATCGCCAAAGCCCGCGTCGGAGGCAGGGAAGAACTATTCGATGGAATGGTGCAGGCTTCGATTGGTGCCTCCGCGCGCGCCCGACGTCCGTCGATCGTGCCAGAGTTGCGATCACGCATGGTGCTCACGTCCGAGGCGATCGTTGCCGTTCAAGCCGGCCTTGCCGCGCGTCCCGATTCCGTTCCCACAGTCTCCACGATTCGTGTCCCAGTCTTCGGAATCTCCGGCGGCGAAGACTTCGCTGTTTCTCCCGTGGAAATAGAAGCATTTCGCTCTGCACCGGGCGGCTGCGAGCTTCATGCGCTCGCGGACGCAGGGCACTTCGCGGCTTACGAGCAGCCAGAAAAAGTTTCAGCTCTTCTCGCCGCGTGGCTCCATCAATTTATCGATTGAGGCACAATGCCACGCAACGCGCAACGAACTTGTACTCAAGTGCGATAGGCTCAGTGCAACGACTTGTTTCTGGAAGCCCACTTGACTACGGCCACAATCGGATCGTCACGTCCCTTTCATCACCCGCATGCCAACAGCGCCCTTCACTGCGGTAAAGTCTCTCTGGAACCTCTAGCGCGCAAGTTCGGCACACCGCTTTACGTCTATTCCGCGGCTCAGATCTTGGAGCGCTTGCAGCTTTTTCAGGAGGCCTTTGCCGGTCGCGATCACCTTGTCTGTTATGCGGTCAAGGCCAATTCCTCGCTCGCCATTCTCAAGCTGCTGGCAGACAGGGGCGCTGGATTCGATATCGTCTCCGGCGGCGAACTGGAGCGCGTGCTCGCCGCGGCTCCCAAGGCCATCAGCCGCGTCGTATTCTCCGGCGTCGGAAAAACAACGGCGGAGATCGATCAGGCTCTTCGCGCAGGAATCCTCCAATTCAACGTAGAGAGCGAAGCAGAGCTTGAGCTTCTCGCCGCGCGTGCGCGAAAGCTCAAGACAAAAGCCCGATTCGCACTTCGCGTGAATCCGGACGTCTTCGCCGAAACGCACCCTTACATTTCGACGGGCTTGCGCGAACATAAATTCGGCATCGACATCCGCCGAGCGCTGCGAATCTACAAAAGCTCTGCTGGCAATCGTTGGCTTGAGGCACATGGAGTCAGCGTGCACATCGGCTCGCAGATCCGCTCCGCGGATCCATTTGGCGCGGCGGTGGAGCGAGTCAACAAGCTAGTGAGGCAATTGCGCAACTCCGGAATCAAGATCAGCGTCGTAGACGCCGGAGGCGGTTTGGGCATCGACTACCATGACTGCGAATTCGATTTTGGCTCGAAGCTGAAGGAGTATGCGGCGGCACTCGATCAAGCCCTGGATGGCTTCCAGGGCCGCCTGCTGCTGGAGCCAGGGCGTTTTCTCGTCGCCCAAGCAGGCGCGCTCCTTACCCGCGTCCTTCACATCAAGCGCAACGGCACCAAGACCTTCGTCATTACTGACGCCGCGATGAACGATCTCATTCGTCCCGCACTCTATCAGGCATATCACGAGATCGTCCCGATCAGACCGCGTACCGGGAAGACGCGTGTCGTCGATATCGTGGGGCCCGTGTGCGAAACAGGCGACTTCTTCGCCCGCGACCGAGCGCTGAAGCCGCTTCGGCCGGGCGATCTAGTTGCGCTTCTTGACGCTGGCGCATATGGCATGGCGCAGAGTTCCAACTACAACTCGCGGCCTCGGGCGGCTGAAGTGCTCGTTCAAGGACGAAGTGCGCGACTCATTCGACGACGCGAGACCCTTGATGATCTGCTGGCTCCTGAGGTGAATTGATAGGAAAAACTGATCTTTTACTTTAAAAATGGACTGTGCAACTCGGGCACGATCCCATCCGTCCTGTTAACGTATTCCGCGGAGGATTTTCTGATGCAAATTCGTACAATGGCTGCGTGTGCCTTGGCACTGGCAGCGTTGTTGCTTGGGTTCTCTAGGATTTCTTATGCCGACCCACTCAAGGTGAAAACCGAACAGGGCAAGGTGCAGGGCAAAACGATCAATGATGGCAAGGTGAGCGCGTTTCTTGGGCTGCCCTATGCGGCGCCTCCAGTGGGCGACCTGCGCTGGAAGGCGCCAGAGCCCGCGGCCAAATGGAAGGGCACGCGAGATGCGACTAAATTCGGAGCGCATTGCTCGCAAGGCCGTGTTTTCGATGACATGATCTTCCAGGACAGCGGTCCGAGCGAAGATTGTCTCTTTTTAAATGTCTATGTTCCGGCTGGTACCGACGACAAGAGCAAGCTGCCGGTCATGTTTTGGATTCACGGCGGTGGCTACTCCGGTGGAGCAAGTTCGGAGCCACGTCATAATGGCGACTTTCTTCCGCTAAAAGGCGTGGTCCTGGTCACCATCAACTACCGTTTAGGCGTTTTTGGTTTTCTGGTTACAGACGAACTGGCCAAGGAAGGCAATGGTACAGCAGGGAATTATGGCTTGTTGGACATGGTCGCGGCACTCCATTGGGTCAATGCCAACATCAAGAATTTTGGAGGCGATCCGGCCAATGTCACCATCTTTGGCGAAAGTGTCGGGTCCTTCGCTGTCAGCACGCTGATGGCTTCTCCGTTGGCGCAAGGTCTCTTTGAAAAGTCAATCGGAGAGAGCGGGGCAGCTTTCCCGGGCGGCCTGAGCCTGGGCGGTGACACGGTGGCGGAGCGAGCAAAGGCTGACGGCGCCTGGATGGATTCGATTGGCGCCAAGTCGCTCAAGGATCTCCGGGCAATGTCGACCGATCAGCTGCTCGAAGCGGCGAAGAAGAGAACTCCAGGAGGTTTTCCGCCGGTTGTAGACGGACGGTTGCTTACAGAGCCCGTTCCGGACACGTATGCGGCCGGCAAACAAGCGCACGTGCCTCTGTTGGCTGGTTGGAACGCCGATGAGGGGAGCTTCTTTGCTATGCGGGGCATGACCGCAACACAATGGAACGCAATGGCAGACGGGCTTTTCAAAGAGCGCTCGGCGGCATTTCTGAAGCTCTATCCAGCGGACAGCGACACTGAAGCGCTTCGCTCAGTAATTGATTACGGCAGCGACAACTTCATCGCGTTGGGCACATGGAAATGGCTTGAGGCACAGAAGAAGACCGGCGAGGCGCCTGTCTATCGGTACCACTTCGAGCTCGCTGCGACCCCTAGCAAGTTTCATCCTGGAACATTTGCCTTTCACTCCGATGACATCGAATACGTCTTCGGAACGCTCGACACACGGCCCGGCTGGACGGTGCGTCCGGAAGATCGAAAACTCAGCGACGAGATGATGAGCTACTGGACCAACTTTGCCAAGACGGGGGACCCGAACGGACCCGGGCTGCCATCATGGCCCAAGCTTGGCGCAGACGACGCCTTGATTCACCTTAACGACCCGATCACGTCAGGACCGGACACACTCCGTGCGCGCTATGAGTTCTTACTTGAAGGAATTCCGCCAATGCGATTTTGAAAGGGCAGAATAGTCCAGATGCAAGAAAGGCCACTGTCTGGTGGCCTTTCTTGTTATTGCGCTTAGGAGATACGAATGTATGCGGGGAAGAATCAGCGGTCGGTTCCGGCTGCGGCAGCAAATCCAGCGGCTTGGTTTGCAGGAATCGATGAAACGGGCGGAGGGTCCGAGAACGACGAGGTCCGGGCGTTGATGGCAGTGGAGTAATCCGCTCCAAGACCCAACTTTTTGAGGGCGCGCGAATCGGGCATCAGTTTGGTCTGCCAGCCCTGGTCAGCCTGGTACTTTTGCATTGCGGCTTGCGTCGCAGAGTCCCATTGCCCAGTTGCATCGCCGTTCAGATAGTGTTCGCGGATCAGTGCCTGTTGAATCTCCGTGACGCGAGCCGGCTCAATAGCTTTCTGTCCATGCAGAATATGACTTTTTCTGGAGGCATTTTTGGAGCCGGGATGGCCTTTGTGGCTGCGCGAAGTCTTCGTGAGGTGCGCGTGACTGCTGCTCGGAGAGACTTTATGCACACGAGAGGCGAGTGCCGGGACGGCAACCAAGGCCGAGGATAAAAACAGAGCCAGGCTTGCTCGGAATGAAAGCATGCTGGTTTCCTCTCAGAATAAGACTTTCCGGAACGGCTTCCCCGGAATTCTATCGGAACTTAAAATTCTACGCAAATCAAAACTCGTTTCACATGAAGAAAATACGAGGAATCTCTCAAACGTAACTTGAAAGACCTAAAGGTTCTTGCCTTTTTCGCTTACATTTCCCCGTTTGGCTTCTCAAGTTATTGCAGGGATTAACTTTTACCGGCTGGGAGGGGCCAAACAACCGCCACCCCAGCCGCTTAGATCGCTATTGCAACGTGCCGCCGATGTAGTTGATCCCATCGCCGGGACGCCGCGGATCGACCACTTCAAATACGACGTCGTCGCCCGTCTTCAGCCTGCTGACCACGGCATCGTATTGTGCCTTTGTTGCCGTCGACTGCTTGTTGATCCGGATGATCACCAGTCCGGGCTCGAGTCCTTGCAGATCGGCAAAAGATCCTGTCCGGACCGACTGAATAACCATGCCCTGGGCGTGGAGACGGCCGCTCACTGCCGGCGGCGCTTCACGAACGACAATCCCCAACTTGCTTTCGCCCGCATCGCCTTCTTCGTCCGGGGCCACGTTCGATTGCGGGTTATTCAGTTCAGCGAAGACCTTGTCGCGATCACCCACGGTGACCGTGGCATCGGTTGGTTTGCCATCGCGTACGAAACCGAGCCGAATGCTGGAGCCAGGTTTGCGGCTGGCGATCTCGTTGACCAGGTCGTCGCCATCCTTGATCGGCCTGCCATCCACCTGGGTAATGATGTCCCCCGGCTTGAGACCAGCCTTATCGGCGGGGCCGCCCGGTTGGACTTGCTGCACCAGGACACCAGTCTTAAATCCATAGATGCGATTGACGGCTCCCGAAAGGTTGGCGCGGAACTGAATGCCGATGGAACCGCGGACCACCTTATGGCTTGGGCTGATCAGATCGTTGTATACCGAGACAACGGTGTTGGACGGCATGGCAAAGCCGATGCCCTGATAGCCGTTCGACTGCGTGTAGATGGCCGTGTTCACGCCGATCACTTCGCCGTTCATGTTGAGCAGAGGACCGCCAGAGTTGCCGGGATTGATGGCCGCGTCGGTCTGGATGAAATGCTGGAATTGACCGGGCGCGCCTTGCTCGATGGTGCGGTTTTTTGCGGAGATAATGCCAGCGGTCACGGTCTGCGCCAGTGCAAAGGGACTTCCTATAGCTTCGACCGAGTCACCTACCTCGGTTGTCTCTGAGTTACCCAGCTTGACCGTTGGTAAGGGGGAATTTGTGTCGATCTTGATTACCGCGAGATCAGTGGCCTTGTCGGTTCCGATCACGCGCGCCGGCCGTCCCAGGTCCTGGGTGTCGGGGTCGGTCGAAAGCTTAACGTAGATTTTGTCGGCTTTCTCAATGACGTGATTGTTAGTGATGATGTATCCCTTGGGATCGACAATGAACCCTGAACCAAGCGATTCACGCACCTGTCCATCGTCTCCGCCGCCATCCTGGTCGGGAATCTGCCCACCAAAGAAACGGTTGAAGAAGTTTTGGAAATCATCTGATCCTGGACCTTGTCCTTGGCCTTGTCCCCGCCCTTGACCCGGCTGATCGCCGTTCTGATCGTCATCGCCGCCGTTGGGGTTTTGGGGCATCTGCTGAAAGCCGTGCGGATTTCGGCGCTTATTCGTCGACTGCTTCGGCAGCGTTTCAGTGTTTATGTTGACTACTGCGGGGCCGACTTCTTTGGCAATTCGTACGAATTCATTGGGAGGCACAGAAGAATTCACCACATGAAGCGGTGTGGCATCTGTACTCTCGTTCTGCTTTTCCTGTCCGCGCACACCATGCGCGACAAATGAGCCGCCCACAATGGCAGCCGAAAGCGTGGCAAGCACGACAAAAGTTGATGCGAGACGGCGAGCGCGCAGCCGTTCGATGATCGATTTCATGAGTTCGATGACCTCGTATTGCGGGACCAGCCTCTGTGGCTGGGACGTTCATTGCCCGTTCTTACAGTATAGCGACTCGCATGGGAGCCGGAAGCAAACTTGCCTGCCCGCTGCAAGCTCTACTTGACGAAAAAGAGGATGTCTTGATGATGGGTTTCGATCCTGATGCAATCGACTGCATAACTGAATTAGACGCAAGTTGCGCGCAAAGAGTCGTTCTGATGGCGTGCTAACATCCTGCATGGAATTCTGGCAAAGATACAAAGAACTTATCGCTGTTGGAGTAGTTGCAGCGGGCGCAGCAATACTTGCGGGGCAGAATCCTCCACCCAGCAATCCCCCGAGCATAATGGACCGGCTGAACGCGATGATGGCTGGCGGCAAGAGCGCCTGGACGCCTGAGCAAGTGGCCACAATGGAGCGACTACGCGATGCCGCAATGAAGGACCCCTATGCGCTGGATGAGCTTCGTCACCTGACCGAGAACATCGGCCCGCGGCTCAGCGGCTCACCGCAGGCACAGCAAGCCGTTAACTATGTTGCCGGCCAGATGCGCGCGCTAGGCGCAGACGTCATGCTGGAGAAGGCGACGGTGCCGCATTGGGTGCGTGGTGAGGAGAAGGGGGAATTAATTTCCTGGTCAGGCCAGACGCCCGGCACGACCCAAAAGGTCGTACTGACGGCGCTCGGCGGAAGCGTGTCTACACCGCCGGAGGGAATTTCTGCGGAAGTGGTAGTTGTGGATAATTGGCAGCAACTCCACGCGCTGCCGCCCGACACGGTGAAGGGCAAGATTCTCCTGTTCAACCACAAATTCGACAAGGACCTGGCAGCACAGGGTGACGGCCTGAACGCCTATGTGGGTGGAGTGGTCTATCGCGGCGCAGGCCCTATTGCTGCAGCCGCAGTTGGTGCGGTTGCCGTCCTCGTTCGCTCGGTGGGCGGTGCTGATTTTCGGCTCCCGCACACAGGTATGACGCAATACGCTCCGGGGGTGCCGAAGATTCCAGCGGCCGCAGTGACAGCCGAGGACGCCGATCTGCTGAAAGACCTCACCAGCCTGGGGCCCGTGACGATGCACTTAACGGTGACGCCGCAGACGCTGCCCGATGCTCCGAGCTGCAACGTAATCGCCGATTGGAAGGGAACTGAGCATCCTGAGCAGGTAGTACTGGTGTCTGGCCATTTGGATTCATGGGATCTCGGTACAGGAGCGATCGACGATGGCGCGGGGGTTGTGGTATCGATGCAGGCCATTCATCTGCTGAAAGAGCTCAACATACATCCAAGACGGACAGTGCGGTTTGTCGCCTGGATGAGCGAAGAGGAAGGTTCGGAGGGCGCAGCGGAGTACATGGTAGACCACAACGATGGGATCGGAAATCATGTCGGGGCCATTGAATCGGACCTCGGCGCGGATCATCCCGCCGGAATCTACTACGCGGGGAAGAGCGAACTGGGACAGTGGCTGCGGCCGGTTGCGCAGGTGCTGGACGCGATTGGTGCAGAGACGCTGTTGAGCACGCCAGAAACAGGCGAAGATATTGCTGGGTTGACCGCCAAGGGTGTACCGAGCTTTGCTCCGGTGCAGGACAGCCGATTCTACTTCAACTATCACCATACGGCGGCCGATACGTTCGACAAAATCGATCCGATGCACTTGAACCAAAATGCGGCGGTAATGGCTGTACTCGCGTATGCGCTCGCCGACTCGCCGGAACCAGCCCCGAGGTAAGATCAAGGCTCATTAGGATTCGCGGATGTCGCCGCTGCTCGCTTTGACGATTGCCTCGAGGCGGCTGAGGAATTCTCGCTGTGAGGAATGAATCTTTTCGTGTGCGTCCGGCAAAGTGAACCACGAAGCGCGATCGACCTCGGGAAATTCCTGCATCTTGCCGGATTTGGGCGGCCACTCCATCGAGAATTGGTTGCTCCGCATCGCAGTCGCCTCGCAGTCTCCTTCAACTGCCCAGGCAGTGATTACCTTGCCGGAGCTCAGCTTGACTTCGGACAAAGCTTTCAACTCGCCACCGGTGAACACAAAGCCGGTTTCTTCCTGGAATTCTCTTTTGGCTGCGGAGAGTGGGTCTTCTTCGGCCTCGTATTCCCCCTTGGGAATAGACCACGCACCGAGATCCTTCTTTTTCCAATAAGGTCCACCGGGGTGAACGAGGAAGACCTCGAGCGTGCTGTTGCAGAAGCGATAGAGGAGAATTCCGGCACTCATTTTGCGCATTGACCAATTCTCTTCAACTTAGACGATAGCGGAGTTTCCACGATTGCATTTTCCTGTTCTCAGAGTGTCATATCTTATGCTTCGTGCGCTGACGGGACATGCGGTTGCGGAACTAGCTCGGTTAACGCTATTCCAGAAAGGATCAGAAACGCACCCACAGCAGGCCTTATTCCCAGGCGCTCGCCTGTAAAGACAAACGATGCGATCCACGCAAACACTGGCTCCATCGTTAAGAGCAGGGCGATATGCGTCGACGGCAGAATTGCCTGTGCCCAGCTTTGGATCGAGAATGCAGCGGCGGTGGCAAGAGCCGATGCGATGGCCAGAGCAACAACCAGTTTTAGTGTGAAGTGAATTTGCGGATGCTCAATTATGGGCAGGCTGATGGCCATGAATAATGCGCAGAAGCCCACCTGCAAAAGTGCCAGCGGCTGAAACGGGATGCGGGGCGATACGTGGCTCAGCGCGAGGCAGTGAAACGCGAATCCAATCGCGCATCCAAAGGTGAGCACGTCCCCCGAATTGACGGACGAGAAATCGGGAAGCATGGCCGCGATTCCGCCGAATACTGCAGCGTGGCCACGTGCCTGCACGCTAGCTGGCGCCGTCAACAGCAGAATGCCAACAAACGCCAGGATAGCGCCGGTGTACGCATTCCACCGGGGGGCTTTGCCTGAAAACTCCGACTTTTTGGGCAAGCCGCAGAGTTTTTGGGCAAGGTCCGGACTTTTTGGGCAAGCTGCAGAGTTTTTGGGCAGGAGCCCGACTTTTTGGGCAAGAAATTCCAGCCTCACCGTTTCACCATACAATCTCCACGCAAAGCACAGGCAGGTTCTTGTTGGCAGGCGATCTGGGTCTCCCGTCCTGGCGAAGCTACGACGTGGCCTCCCTACGAGGACGATCCCCACGAAGGGCGCCTACGAGGACGGTTTGGCGGCGGTCGACCCGCACGTCGATGCCATGCTCCTAGGCCGACCAAAGAAGCAGCTAATGCCGCCTTATGTCCGTCTGATACCGAGCACGCGAAGTGCGCAAGATCAGTCCATCGAGCGACTCGCCTCTTCGAATTCTTTTGAGTTGCTGATCCAAGGTTCTCACGGGTGACTCTGGATCAGCTTTATCGTCCTCTTCGGCGAATTCAACCTGAGCCGCCTTGATTTCATAGCCGACCTGTGGCTGGTAAAAGAACGTCACCAATTGCAAGACCGTTCCGAGCGCGTAAGAGGATGGGCAGAATCCCAATTGAACCTTGCCCAGGCGCTTCTTGCCCTTCCAGATGGCCCGCCCCAGGAAAAAGTATGTGAGAAGCACGAAAATCGCCAGAAACGGAGCTGCCCCCGCCAACATACCAATGGCTTGGAACACAGAGACGCGCATGACAATCCTTCAAAATCGCAGGCCAGACTTCCCAATGAATTGGTCAAGGGCGCAAAGCAGCCGAAGCTACTCATTACACCCAAACCGATTGAAAGGACTTAAGCCAATCTGAAGGGGGGCGGACGCTGGAAGGATGTGGGAAGAGCAGGAGTTTCAGGAATTCGGCCCGAGTAGAAATAGGCCAACGGTGACAGCAGACTGAGGGATGAGATGACTCCGACGAAGAGTATCGGCAGAATTGCCTGCCATACCCCGTTGTCTGCACTATGAGCGTGCGGGACGAGCAATAACACCAAGGCAATCCCGATCGCAACCGCTGCGATCAGTAACCATCCCCGTTCACGCAGATTACCAATCATCGCTGAGCTTCCCTGCCGGAAGTATAGCAGTCCGAAGACATATTTCGTTCGCCGAGTCCAGGTGACTACAGATGGTTTTAAACTCTACCCAGAGGCAATAGAGAAGGCATTTGGGTGCAATATCGACTACGGAACAGTACCCATTCGAAAAGCAATTTCAGGCAGTCCCGATCCAGCCTATGTGACTATCGCCCACGTGGACAGGCACATCCTCTCTATGAGGATGGCGATGAGGCGGTTCATCAGAAAGACAAATGGCTTCAGCAAGACGATCGAACATCGTCGCGCTTTTGCCGAAGCCTGTGATCGGGCCTTCGCTCAAAGACCAAAAGATATTGATAAGCGCGCTTGAAAGGTCGGATCTCACGGAGGAAAACTAAAATAAAGGATAAGGTGAAGTTGGGCCAGCATGTTTTATGCCATATTTCGCCTGTGGAAATTCAAAGTAGCCCACTACCGTGAGTGTGAGCTTCTGACGAAGACTGTCTGCAGTACGTTTCGAATCGAGCAGGAGCTTCAATTCCAGCGAAAGAAAGCCTGCAAAATGAGCGTGGGCCGGCTGATTAGAGCACCAGCCTGGAAGGCCGGTGCTCTAATCCGCTAATCCGATCTGTATCAAGGTCGTTGAGCTTGACGCGAACCCGCAGGGCGTCGAGGATGACAATCACGGCAACGGATATTGAAGTCGCAATTCCAAGCAAGCCAACAGTTATGTGAGCGCCTGTTCCGGTTAGCATGAAGCCAATGAGTACGAAGGTCGTATTCAACAGGACTACAACGACGATGGCTTCAAACCCCAACCTTAACGACAAAAACACACTTTTCACGATGGCCTGTGTAGCCTCGATGGAGTATTCCCTCTCCACCCACCAAACGACGAGAGCCCCTGCAATTATGATTAGCCAGGCGATTGCCATACTAGTTCACCTCGGATTATACCCGTCAATCCAGAAACAAGTTAAGGACAACACTACCCGACTCTCTTTCGATAGCGAGCGATGCGAGTCATCGAGAGATTTGACCAGCTTGATCTTGTAAAGAAAACGGTTCTGCGCGCCTGCGGGTTCTTGGGCAAGTCGTCGACTTTTTGGGCAACAAGTTGATTTTTAGGGCAGCTTCAAGAGATTTTGGGCACGACCGCCGACTTTTCGGGCAAAACAGCCATTTTGGGTACTTTTAAGGCAAAGCCCCACCGGGGGGAACGCGCGTTGGGCGGACGCAGCGCTGGAACTGACGAGAATAGTGGAACCAGCACCACCACGAGCCCGGTGATGAATGCCGACTTCGACGGTGTCGTCCTAACGAGTCCAATGGTTTGGAACTGATACCCCATAGCCAGGAAGAAGCCGACTACTGCACCCGCTGCCAGATGACTGCGACGAATGCCTCGCCACGAATGGTGGTAGGCAATCGCGAGCAACCCGAATGCCAGCGACATGCGCACGAGGTTGAACGCCGCCGGAGTTGCGTCGGTCAGCGCACCTTTGATCAGCACAAAGGTCGACCCCCACACCGCGACCACAAGCGACATGAGGAGATAGGCGCGCAGCTTCATGAGTTTCGATTCCTGGTGCAACTGCGGAGAGCGTTCAGGTCTGCGGATTCACTGCGCATCGGCGCTTGCAATGTAGGTCTGCTTGCCCGCGACAAATGTTTCCAGCACCTTGGTCCTCAGGATCGCTGACGTGTCTGCTTTGTAGAGATCGCGATCCACGAGAACAAAGTCCGCGTAGTAGCCGGGCGCGAGTTTGCCCTTCCGCTTTTCTGCAAACTCGGCATAGGCCGAACCTTGCGTGTACGCATAGAGTGCCTGACCGCGCGTGATTTTGTTTTCCGGGTAGTATGTCTTCGTCCCGCTCTCGTTCATGCGCGTGACCGCGGCATAGAGGCCGCGAAAGGGTGTAACTGGTTCCACAGGATAATCAGTTCCGAAAGCCAGTGGCACCCCCGCATCGAGAAATGCCTTCCACGCATAGGAATACGCAGCTCGTGCGGGGCCGAGCCGGTCTTCAGCCCAATTCATGTCAGTGAGCAGGTGGTTGGGTTGCATCGATGCAATGATGCCGAGTTGTTTGAAGCGCGGGATGTCCGCTGGGTCTACTACTTGCGCGTGTTCGATTCGATTTCGTGCTGTCGTCGAAATTCCCGGATGCGCGTAGGCGTCGAGGGCCATCGCTGCGGCCTTATCTCCAATGGCATGGAAGCCGAGCTGGAACCCAGCCTGAGCCCGCTCTACCGCCATCGTGTTGAGCTGCGCTTGCGTGTATTGCGGCAGGCCGGAATTACTTGGATCGTCAGAAAACGGTGCTTTCATTGCGGCTGTGCGCGATCCAAGCGATCCATCCATGAAGCCTTTCAAGAACCCGGTATGCAGCATCGGATCGTTCAGGTCATGATGAGCACGCATTTTGATCAATTCCGGAAGAGAATCCTTGAAAGGCAGCCATTCCGTAATGCGGACCCTGAGAGCGCCTTCCTTTTCCAACTCTTCGAACACGAGAAAGTCCTGCCAATCGCTGAAATCCTGCACGCTGGTGATGCCGTGCGAAACAGCATCGGCGATGGCCAACTCGTCGCCGCGTCGCCGCTCTTCTTGCGTCGGCGGAGGGATGACTTTGTAGACGAGTTCCTGTGCGGATTCACGAAGAATGCCGGTTGGTTCGCCGTTCGTGTCAAGATCGATGGCTCCGCCCTGCGGCGGCATCGTTGCGCCGGTAACGCCTGCTGCTTTGAGAGCTGCGGTGTTGGCGATGGAAATGTGGCCGTCAATGCGATCGAAGAATGCAGGATGATCCCCGGTGACTTTGTCGAGGTCCTGACGGCTTGGCAGTGTTTTGCTCGCCCAAAGGGTGTGGTCCCAGTTGCCGCCGGTGAGCCAATGTCCTGCGGGAGCAGCGTCGGCAGATACCTTCACTCTGGCCAACATTTCATGGAGGGATTTGGTGCCGGTCAGGTCGACATTCAGCTTGGTTTGCCCGGCGCCACCGAGATGGGTGTGCGCGTCGTTAAATCCTGGAAAGACGAATATGCCGGATTTGCCCGCATTCAAGTTGCGGAGCACTGTCTTTGGTCCGGCGAGGCGCTTGATTTCTGTGTCGGTTCCTACCGCAATGACCTTGCCACCACTGATGGCCATCGCTTGAACGGTTTGCGGATTGTCTTCGGCGAGACCGACTCCGGTGTAAATGATGTCGTTAAAAAAGATGATCTCAGGGGGCTCCGCGGCTTTCGCATTCGTGGATTTGGCTATGTCCGGAGCGTCTTGGGATGCGGTTGAAGCCTGTGCGAAGCACCACGAAGTCGACGCGAACAACGCGGCAAGCAGGAGGGAAGTGGCACGCATGGGCGGAGTCTACCAGAATGACGCTACTGTTCAGCGGCCCATTCTGCGATCGCGAGTGTGAGGAGCAATGCCCTTCGCAAGCCGAGTTCACGATTCTTGTCGTTGTACCACTCAGCCAAAGTGTGAGCACCTCCGCCATCGCCGCCGGCGCCCATCGAGAGAGCCGGAATTCCCCGGGCGATCGGAACGTTAGCATCGGTCGAGCCGAGGCGAAGGTCGGTACGAATTCCAAGGTGCCGATCGACCGAACGAAGAGTTTCAAGCATTGGCGAATCGGGGGGCAGATGCGCGGCGGGACGGTCTCCGATCTTGTTGATTGAAAAGGTAAGTGTTCCTCGACTACGTCCGCGGAGTGTTGTGGCAATCTCATTGGCACGATTCACTGCATCTTCAACAGCACGATGAAGGGCCACTTCAAGGCGTATGAGCTCGTTGGCACTCGTAGAACGAAAATCAATCGAAGCTGCCGCGCGCTCGGGAATGGAATTCACGCTGGTGCCGCCGTGAATGGTACCGATATTTAGAGTCGTGCGCGGCTCGTCGGGAAGCTGGGTTTCGCCGACGACGGCAAGCGCCGATGCAAGAGCGGATATCGGGTTTGGTGTGCCTGCATCGGTAAAGCTGTGCCCCCCCGGACCGCAGATTTCGACTTGAAATCGCAGGCTGCCGAGAGCCTGTGTGACCGCCGAGTCTGCTCCGGCACCATCGAGAACAATGTGGGCAGCCACGCGGCTCGCCAGAATGGATTCATTGTAGAAATGGCGAATACCCCGCAGATCGCCTTCCCCTTCCTCGCCCACATTCCCAATCACCACCAAGGGCACAGGCAGCTCAATTTCCGCATGGATGAGCGCATGCGCAAGCGCCAGCATACCCGCTACGCCGGCGCCATTATCCGACGCTCCTGGCGCTGCCAGGCGAAGACATCCGTCGATCTCAACCACTTTTGCGTTGATGAGCGTGTCGGGCGGGAAAACTGTATCAAGGTGCGCGGAAAGTACGACGACGGGACCGCTGCTCTCTGCCGGCAGATGCTTGGCCGGCACGATGCCGATTACATTGCCCGTGGCGTCTGTATTGACTTCCGACAGCCCTGCTTTGTTGAAGCACTCGGAAATCCATGCGGCCCGCGCCATTTCGCCAAATGGCGGCGCGGGTATCGCGACGAGCTTTGTCTGCCAATCCATGATGGTGCGAGGATTGTTGTGCATCCACGCGAATGCCGTGTGCACCTGTCGCCGTGCGGCGAGCGTGGTGACTCTGGAGAACGCCGTGCTGCGAGAGAAAAGCACCATACGGATGTTTTCAGGGTAGCAGGGTGGCTAATCCTCTGCTGTTCGTGCCTTTCCATATTGGGCTTGACATTTGGCGCGATTACGCGCGGTCAAATTCGACTGAATGTAGAAGGAGTCCTCGAGCTGGCGCCGTCGGACCGGCAGCGGAACGCGCGTGGGCAGCGAAGATAGCTGGAATGGCCTCTGTCTGTCGGTATCCGCGACCCATATCAAGCATCGTGCCGACAAGATTGCGCACCATGTGATGGAGGAAACCGTTTCCTCGAACGCGATAGACCAGCAGATCGCCACCTTCTGCTGCTTGCTTTGTCCAGGTTGAGGAGAAAATCGTGCGGATGGTCGAACACTTTTCCTTCGGGTCTGTGAATGACCCTTGGGACACACTCTGATTTCGCGCGGTCAAATCGGGGTCGGTGGCAGCGAAGCTCAGGAAATCGTGCTCGCCCAAAAGAAGTTGCGCCGCTGATTCTAGCTTATTGAGATCCAATGGCCAGGGGAAGGCGTAGACGTAACGAGCTAAAAACGGCGAACAAATGGATTCGCATCCCAGTTTCGCGAGCCTGATGCGATACTCGTATGTTTTTGCGACGGCGGAGTGCCGAGCGTGAAACGTACTCGGTTCGGTATTCGCTTTCAGTATTCGGATCGATTCGGGCAATGTGCGATTCAAGGCGCGCTGCAGGTTTTCCGGGGGAATTGGTGCGCGCAACGGAAAGCTCGCTACCTGCGCCAAGGCATGCACGCCGGCGTCGGTTCTTCCTGAGCCCTGGGGTAAAGGTATCTCGCCCGTAATGCGTCCCAGCGCATTCTGAAGCTCGCCCTGAATGGTGCGTTCGCCGGGCTGAACCTGCCATCCGCGGAAGTCCGTCCCGTCATAGGCGAGAATCAGCTTCCATGTGAACAAATCTGCCGCAAGTGGATCGGAATCAGGCATGAGCATCTATCTGGATAACAGGGTAATTGACCAGAATGGGCGCAGAAGTTAACTCGAGCGCTGGGATATACTCAGCTTTCACGAACAATTGTCATCTGGGACGTATTGAACTTCGAGGATCCGGGCAAGGGAACGAATTATTAATCGCGCGCGTATTGCTGAAAGTGAGTCTCTTTGGCAAACGCAGCAGTCATATCACGGCCGGAAGCCTCACAAAGTGAGTCCGGAGGAATTCTCCGGGCGTCTTGAAAAATGGCACCCCACATGCCCTAGCGACTCGTGGAGAGGAATCATGCATTCGTTCGATATCGGTGTGTTTGAACAGCAGTATGTGGTTGTGCGGCAAAGAAGGAAAAAATCAGGAAGTCAGCTGCGCGCGCTCGCGGCGGCGGTGCTGACTCTATCTGCGGGTGTGCCATCTGGATTTGCTCAACAGGCGCCCACGGCGACCACGAACAAAGCCGCATCAGCGTTGCCGTCGGCTCCGGTCCCGACACAGACAGAACCATTGTTCCTGCGGCAATCGGCTCGCGACTTCTCAAAGCCCGCCGGTCATCCGCTCGGCAATCCAATCAACATTTATCGGCCGACAACGATTGCCACAGCGGACTTTAATAACTCGGTCAGGCTGCAGGATCTGGTTAAGGATGGAAAGATCTACCTGAGCCTGTCAGATGCGATCGCATTGGCTTTGGAAAACAATTACGACATCGCAATTGATCGTTATTACCTCGATATTGCTGACACCGATCTGTTGCGAGCCAAGTCCGGGGCAGTATTACGCGGCGTGGGCGCTACGGTTCTGCAAAACACATTGGGCGGCACATCGCAAACACTAAGTCAGAGCGGCGCGCCCGGCACTGTCACCGGAGCCGCGACCGGCAACAACGGGTTAGTGGGCTCTACCGACGGCGCGGGGCCTTTGCCGGAGAACCGCGACCCTGTGGTGGGAGGCACGATTCAGCTGGAGCGATCTGAGTCTCCGCAAACGAGCATCTTCGCTCCCCGTGCGTTCACCAATACCGATCAATACAACTTCACTTACAACCAGGGGTTTATCACCGGTGCTGCGCTGCAAATAGGCTGGAACAATAGCCGCACAACGACGACGAACTTCTTTAACGATTACAGTCCCCAGCTGCTATCGAGTTTCAAGGCCACCCTGACACAGCACTTGCTGCAAGGGGCCGGCATTTGGGTGAACAAGCGTTTCATCTATGAAGCAATCCTGGATCGCCGTATCACTGACTCGACATTCCGCCTACAGATTCTTACCACCGTCAACCAAGTGGAGAACATCTACTGGGTGGTAGTGAGTGCATATGAGGACGTGCAAGCCAAGGAACGGGCTCTCGAACAGAGCACGAAACTGGGCAGCGATACACGAAAGCAGCTTGAGATCGGCACCATGGCGCCCCTCGACGTCGTCAATGCGGATTCAACCGTGGCCACGGACAAGCAGGCACTGATCAGTTCGCAAAGCAATTTGAACTATCAGCAGCTCACGCTCAAGCAGGCTATCGCGCGCAATCTCAACGATCCGGCTCTTGTTGCCGCGCCGATCATTCCTACCGATCGCGTGAACCTTGATCCGTTACCGGAAGAAAAGCAGACGCCGGAAGAATTGGTGCAGCAGGCATTCACCAATCGCCCGGAGCTAGAGCAGGCCGTGCTTTCGATCAAAAAAGATGAGATCACGCTGCGTGGAGCACGCAATGCACTGTTGCCGACTCTCGATGCATACGGGTTCTACGGGGCCAGTGCGGCAGGCGGCGCGCAGAGCCCGAATTGCTTGAATCTCTTTGGGGCGACCGGACCCACACCCTGCACGCCCAATACCGTTCCCACGGTTGGCGAGGGAACCGTGCTGAATGGCCTTGTGAACAGCAGCTCGCCGGACAAGGGTGTCGGATTCACGCTAAATATCCCGATTCGTAACCGCGCAGCGCAGGCCGATCAGGCGCGCTCTCTTATTGAATACCGTCAGGCTGAAATGCATCTTGAGCAGCTGTACACGCAGATCCACATGCAGGTGGTGGCGCAAATCTATGCGTTGGCCAACGATCGGGCCCAGGTGCAGGCTTCGATCGCGGCAGAGGACTATGCGCGTCAAAGTTTGGATTCCGAAGAGAAGAAGTTGCGTCTCGGTGCTTCGATCACGGCCAATGTGCTTCTGCAACAGCGCAATCTCGCCGTTGCGGAAAACGCTCGAATCACGGCGAATCTCACCTACGCCAAGGACCGCGCTCTCTTGTATCAGGTGTTGGCATCCACGCTGCAACATTACGGCATCAACATGAACGATGCCGTTACGGGCAAAGTGGGAACCGCACCCCTGGTTCCGGGACTGCAGCCGGCTTCGAACACGACTGTTGCTCCGACGACTCCGCCAGCGAGCAACTAAGCCAAAGTCCTGTGAAGATCCATTGGCCCGGCCTTTGTGCCGGGCTGCTCTTTGGATTATTTCTGTAAAGAATGTCGGGGCTGGTTAAGCGAGACGCGCGACGCTGGTGCACTTCTTCTACCGATCGGCGACCCTATCTAGCAAGTCGAAGAACTCAGGAAAACTGATGGCGGCAGAGTCGGCTCCCTGGATCAGCGTCTCTCCTTCCGCGCGAAGAGCCGCAACGCTGAAGGCCATAGCGATCCGATGATCGCCACTGGCATCGATCGCCGCACCGTGCAGCGTCTGGCCGCCGGGCACATCCAGGCCATCCTCAAATTCCGCGACTTCCGCGCCCATCGCGCGAAGATTCTGTGTCACGAGCGCGATGCGATCTGATTCCTTGACACGCAATTCTTTGGCGTCGCGAATGCGGATGCCACCGGAAGTGTACGGTGCGATTGCAGCCAGCACAGGTAACTCGTCGATCAGTTGCGCCGAAAGGGCGCCGCTGATCTCGGTCGACCTCAACCCTTCAGGTGGAGAAGTGATCTGTACCGTGCCGACCAACTCGGAATGTTTTTCCTCGAGATCAAGCACCGCGATGTGCGCGCCAAGGATAGTCAGAACGTCAAGTAGGGCAGCGCGCGTGGGATTGAGCCCTAGTCCGTCCAACACCAGCGAAGAGCCAGGAAAGATCGCTGCAGCGCATAAAAAGAACGCGGCCGAAGACAGATCGCCGGGGACTGTAGCTTCGATGCCACTCAATGTTTGTGGACCGCTGACGGAAACTAAATCGACCGCTCGCTCAACTTTGGCGCCGAACGCGCGCAGTGCCAGTTCACTGTGGTCCCTGGTGCGGATCGATTCGCGCACAACCGTCGTGCCCGCGGTCTGTAAACCGGCGAGCAGAACACAGGTTTTCACCTGCGCGCTGGGAACCGGCGTGGAATAATCAATCGCGCGGAGTTGCGCGCCGTCGATTTCGATGGGTGCGTGACCATCGGCAAGCGTCAGTCGCGCTCCCATGGCTTCCAGAGGCTTGCGAATGCGTTCCATCGGCCTGCGCGAAAGCGAAGCATCACCGACCAAAGTGAATTTGCCTTGTTGCGGAGCAAGCAGGCCTGAAATCATCCGCATGGTTGAACCGGAGTTGCCGCAATCGAGAGGATGCTCCGAGGGAGTCACGCGGCCTCCCACGCCGATCACTTCAACGGTGCCGTCGTCTAAGGTGCGAACACGTGCACCAAGAGCCTGCATGCAAGCCAGGGTCGAAGCGCAATCCGCCCCGGTCGAGAAATTGCTGAAGCGCGATGTTCCCTCAGCAAACCCCGCCAGCATGGCATAGCGGTGGCTGATGGATTTGTCGCCTGGCAGTCGAAGGCTTCCTAAGATATTTCGAGCCGGGCGAATGAGTCGTTCTTGCGTCGCGGTGTGCAAAGGCGCTCCGAAATGAATTGCACTTTCAGTCTATCGGAGAAGCGGAGACCACCGGGCCGAGGACGGGCCGAGAGGATACCTTTGTTACCGCACCTTCAAAACAATGATCGTCTCATCGTCGAAGCGGTCCTTCCCGTCCTGGAATTGCGTGACATCGGCCATGATCGCATCCGCGATCTGGCTTGCGGACTGTTCAGGACTAGTGCAGAGGATCCTTGAAAGCCGCTCTGAACCGTACATTTCATTTTGTGCATTTTCCGCATCAAGTATTCCGTCGGAGACAAAGATAAGCACATCCCCGGGCTGCGTCACGACGCTGATCTCGTCATAAGTGACGTTGGGAAAGAGCCCCAGCGGGAAACCTTCAGCCTGGATCGTTAGCGATTGGCCCTCTCTGCAAAAAATGGGCTGGACTGCTCCCGAATTCGCCACCTGCAACGTCCTGTTCTCATCGTTCCAGAGTGCGAAGAGCATGGTCACATACTGCGAATCGAGTTTTCGTTCCTGCAGGGAATCGTTCAACATGCGAAGCATCTCGGCTGCCTTTGGCCGCTGAATCGCCGCCGACCGCATGAGGCCACTTACAAGCGCCGCGAAGAGCGCTGCAGGTGCAGCCTTGCCGCTGACGTCTCCGAGCATGATTGCAATCTGTCCGGGGTCGTACTCAACGAAGTCATAGAGATCGCCGCCAATGGTGCGGGCCGGGAGAAACCGTACCGCCAGATCGGCATGGATTTGCTCGGGCGGTGAGGTGGGAAGCAGCCTCAGTTGCACTTCCCGCGCCATCGCAATGTCGCGCTCCAACTGCCGCTCTTGGCGCGTCACCGCCTGGTAGAGACGTGCGTTTTCGATGGCAATGGCAACCTGTGCCGCCATGGTTGTCAGGGCGCGCTCATGGTCTTCATTGAAAAATCCGGGCCGAGTATGTTCCAGGTCAAGGATACCGATGATGCGTCCCTTGTGAAAGAGCGGCACGATCAGCTCCGAGAGCGTCTCAGGGTTCATGGGCAAGTAGCGCAGGTCCTTTCGTACATCCGGCACATTGATCGGGCGCCACTCGCGTACCGCTGCGCCTGCCAGCCCGCTGGTGATCGGAATACGGCGCAAAGGTGCGTGGGCATAGCCGAAGCGCCAGGCGTAGCGCGTAATTAGCGTCTCTCCCTTGTCATCGAGCAACATGATGCTGAACATCTGATAGTCGATCAACCGTCGCAACAGCTGGCCTATGCGCGCCAGCAAGGGATCGAGCTCGAGAATGGAGGTCAGCTCCGCGGAAATCTCATTCAGCACTGTCAGCGTTTGGGCCTGCCGCGAAACGCGCGCGTAAAGTCGGGCGTTTTCGATGGCTTGCGCGATACGTGATGCAGTGAGAGTGAGCAGACGCAGGTGTTCCGGCCGGAAGTAGCCGGTCTCTTCGCTCTCGAGATCCATTACACCAATGAGCCTATTTTTTGCAATTAAAGGCACGGCGAGTTCCGAGCGGACTTCGGGATTCGCGGAGATGTAGTTTTCATCCATCGTTACGTCGTTGAGCAGAATGGCCTGGCGCGTGAGGGCGACTTGTCCAACGACCCCTTTGCCAAGCGGGAAGCGCATCCGCTCGACCTCAGGACTATGCCCAATCTGAAAGCGGATGCGAAGGTCGTGCGTGCGATCGTTCAGGAGCAGAATGGCAAAGATCCGGTAGTGAATGATGGACTGAACCAGCTCCGAGGTGCGGCGAAGCAGGGTTTGCAGATCCAGAGTGGTGTTGAGCGCGTCGGCCATCTGGACCAGGTAGGTAAGGTCGGCCGTCTCCACACGCACATTGGCTGGATCGAGATGCGCATGCGGGTTTTCTGCATCCGCCGGGCGGTAGTCCCCTTCGTACTCGGGCTCTTCACGTGGAGTTGTCGGAGTGGCCGGCATGAACGTAGAAGGGAATGATAGCTGAACCATGGAACGGCTTGTAGCTCCTAACGTCTACGCTTAAGCTCGAACGCACCTTTGATAGGATTTCGCGGTCGCGGTGGAGTCGATACAACGTTGGGCGCTGCGCTCGGAATGCTCAATGCCGCAGCGCTGAAACGCCCCACGGAATTACCGGAGGGCCGAATCCGTCAGGTCGTGGCAGAGTTCAAATACGGGGCCTATTCCGCTCCCATCTCCCGAACGATCGCTACCGACGAAGACGCGCCTATCCGATTCGCACCGGCTTCGAGCATGGTGCGCACATCAGCGAGTTTGCGGATGCCGCCCGACGCCTTTACGCCGCAGCGCCCTCCTGCCACGCCGCGCAGCAACGCAACGTCGGCTGCGGTGGCGCCTCCCGATGCGAAACCGGTGGACGTCTTAAGGAAATCCGCGCCTCCTTGAATGGCGAGCTCAGCGCCGCGAAGTTTTTCCTCCACGGTCAGTAGCGCCGTCTCCAGAATCACCTTGAGCAGAGCCCCATGATGGTGGGCCACTGTCGCAGCGGCGTGCACAGCGTGTTGGACGGCGTGGTGGTTGCCGCTCTTAAGCTGCCCAATAGAAACGACCATATCCAACTCTCGCACGCCCATCCGGGCCAACGCAGCAGCCTCCTGGCGCAATGTGGATACAAGCGAAGCGCCCAGAGGAAAACCGATGACCACACCGACGGGAATTCCGGTTCCTGAGAGCATGCCAACCGCAGTGGATGCCCAGACCGGATTTACCATGGCACAGGCGAAGCGATAGCGGACAACTTCATCGCACAGAACTTCTACTTGTTCGCGGGTCGCATCGGGCTTCAAAAGAGTGTGGTCGATGACGGCGGCCAGCGTCTGCCAGTTCGTCATTGCTTGGCGCGTGAACCCCGCAGCATCAAAGCTTCCGTGATCGAATTCAAGGTCAGCCTCGCCGATCGGCGCGATAACAGGCATAGTGCTTTTCCCCATGGGCTGGCTCCTTTCTAGGTTCGCCAGAGAATCTCCGGGACATGAGTATAGTGCTTGCGGAACTGCCGGCCAAGTAACAGGATCACAGTTACCAACGCGGACATTCACTGCTTCAGTTGGGTGATTTACACGATGTCCATTCGCTTGATAAGTCCGTCTGAGAAGCGATACACGTGATGAACGGTTGTGTCGAGGAGAACAAAGCCCTTCAGATCCTGAATCACTTGGTGCACCTCGACAATCAACCGGCCCGTTTCATCAGGTTCGATGCTCACCGGGTGTCCAAAATCGCCCACTGGCGGGTCCAATATTCGCGGACACCGTCACGTCCATGGACGTGGCCGCCCTCCATTCCGTTCGCCCACTCGACTCCAGGGCGCAGACGCTCCAGGACTGCTTCGGTTTTCCGCGCATTGAATTCCTGATAATTGGACGTCAGCAGCAACCGCTCCTCGTTCAGATTCGCTGTCCGGGGCATCCTATCTCGCAGTCTGCAGTCTATTCCGGATGGTTGGGAGACATGAGGCAAATATCAGGGAGATTGCGGTAGCGTTCCGCGTAGTCCATCCCATAACCGATAACAAACAGGTTGGGAATGGAGAAGCCAACGTAGTCCGCATCGATCCGTTCTATTCTTCGCGAGGGTTTATCGAGCAAAGTCGCGATCCGCAAGGTTTTGGGGTGATGCTGAAGGAGAATCTTGCGCAAATACGCGAGGGTGAGACCAGTGTCGAGAATATCTTCAACCAGCAAGACATTCTTTCCTTCGATCGGCTCATCCAGATCCTTGATCAGTTTCACAGCGCCGGAGGAGCGCTGCCCTTTGCCGTAACTGGATACCGCGACAAAATCGAAAGTCGTGTCAACCTGGATGGCGCGCGCCAGATCCGAAAGAAAAATCGCAGCCCCTTTCAGCACCCCAACCATCACTGCCTTTTCTCCGTTCAGATCGCGTGTGATCTGGGCTCCCATTTCAGCCACCCGCTCGGCAATCTGCAGATGCGTGTAGAGGATCTCAAGACCCTGATATGTGATGGTTGACATGTCCTTAGTATCTCCCGAATCCGCACTTTACGGTTACATGGCACTGTGAAAATCGTCTGAGACATGAACAGGATCGATTCGCTTTGGCGGACGTCTATACTCAAGAGAGATGATTCCGTATCTCCATTTTTGGGGCCTGAACCTACCGACGTTCGGCTTGATGTTGTGGTTGGCCGCGGTGGCTGGGGCTTGGGTGATGCACGCTTCGTTTCGGCGAGCCGGCATCGACGCAGATGCCGTCGGCATTGTAGCTATCGCAGTCGTGGCAGGCATCGTGGGCGCAAAGGTGTGGCACGTTTTGGATACCCCTTCCGAGTTCCGCGAAATCGGCTGGCGGGTCTTGTGGGATCAGGCGGGGTTTGCATGGTTTGGCGGACTCACCTTCGGAATTGCGGCCCTTGTCTTTCAAGGGTGGCGTGCCCGGATCGGCGCATTGCGTACCCTCGACTTGGCAGCACCGTCGGCGGCGATCGGCTACGGAATCGGCCGCATCGGGTGCTTTCTCTCTGGAGACGGATGCTACGGGATTCCCACGAATCTACCCTGGGGGATGAGTTTTCCAAACGGCCTCGAACCTTCACTGGTCCGTGTTCATCCAACGCCGCTCTATGAGCTTGCCGCTGGATTGTTGATCGGTTGGTGGCTCTGGATTCGGGGTGGAACGCCAAGGCCTACAGGAAGAATTCTGGGAGAATACCTTGTCCTCGCCGGGACAGCTCGTTTCTTGGTTGAATTCATACGCCGTAATCCAAAGATTTTGTTTAGTTTATCGAATGCCCAGCTGGCAAGCGCAGGTTCGGTCATTGTTGGATTTGCTCTGATATTGTGGACGGTCACGCGCAGCATCCCCGGTGCAGAGGAAGCGACCAGACCTGTAGAGAGAATAGCTTAGCTTAGCGAGATGTCGCCCGATGTTTTCGCAACACTAATCTTCGGCGCGCGATGAGTCCCCAACAAAGCTTCCGAGCTCTCCACTTGGGACTATCGGCTGCGTTGTGCCATACGCCGTATACAATTTCGAAGCTGCCAGGTTGCGGCTATCGCGCTTCATCTGCCGCCAACATGTCCAAACACGCTCGCCATCCGAGCCCTCAATAGGAAGAATGTTGAAGAACGCAAAGCAGAGGTTCGCAAGACCGAGCTTCGGAGATAATGGCCAGAGCAGGAGCAAAGTCAGGTTCGTCAATGGCCCCGCAAGCGAAACCATCAGGTTTTTAGCCGGCGGTCCGGCTTCGCGGACTGTGTAAAGTCCCTTCCAAGTTAAACCGATCGTTTTGATTTTGATGCCAACTAGTGGAGCCGTCACGATATGACCGGCCTCGTGGAACGCCATCGCAATGATCCCGAGAAGCAGGCCTTGGAAAAAGGGGAAGAGCCAAGCCAGCACGTGCATTGAACCTCCCATCCGATTCCTTAGATGCACATACTACTCTCTTCGCCGGGGGGCGGGGAAACCGAAAGGACATGCGACCTCTGTAACTCGGGGCTGGTTACCAGTCGAGGAAGAACGTTTCCGATATTGGTCTGTTTCATAATAAAGGCGGGCTGTCTACAGGCGCTTGATGAACGCCAGAGCCTCTTTGAGCTGCGGGAATTGACACTCATCAGCTTTGAATGCGGCGGAGTGGACACACCTGCGAAGCCCGCGCATTCTGACTGGATGCTTGAGGTGGAGCATTTCATGGTAGAGCAAGTATTCGATCGCGTAACGCGGACTAGAGGGCCGATCGAATACGCGGCTGACGACGATCGTGTTATGGGCGGCATCGTAATGGCCCAGGGAGCGCCGCGCTAGATTCTCACTCCAGGTGAGTTCTGGCCGCCCCAGAAGACCGCCGAAGAACCTGAAGTTGAGTGTGTCGAAGACTTCCTCGAGGTTGTAGAAGCGGCCTTCAGGGCCAGAGAAGCGTTTGGTGCCCCGGGCGTGGCGAATCAGTTCCGTCTGCCGCGTGACGGCGGCGCTGGACGCAAACCGCTTGAAGCGCAAGTTTTGAGTAGCATCGATCGGCTTGCGGTAAAGCTTGGCCAACAGGATATGGGCAATCGCGCGTAGGACCCCTTCCGGAGCTCCTTCGAGGAGATCGGAAAGGCTGACCAGGATTCGGCCCTCCCGTAGTCGAATTGTTGTGTTGAGGGAAGTGAAGCGGCGGAATCGAACGACGATGGGCGGCATTGGCGCCCGGGGACGAATCGCTCGGTACTCCTCCTGAAAGATGGTCTGAAATTCGACGGTCACCAAATTGGAGGTTAGCACGAAGAAGCCGGAGGTCAGAGACTTAACGTTTTATTTGGGCTCGGCGCGATCCTGACCCTTTTCATCCTTGTGTAGAGCAAAGTAATCCGTTTGCTCTTTGAGCAGTTGCGCGACCTGATCGGCCAAATCCTTGCCGCTATCAAGGGCTTCTTTTCGGGATAAATCAAATCCCGGCTCGCTTGGCAAATCACGCAAAACATCGAGCCAATGCGGGGTGGATTCGTTCAAAGATTTCAAGGATTTGCGAAGATCAGCCTTCCGCTCGCCATATTGGTCAAGATTCGACCCGAGTTCGTCCATGAGCGCCGTCAGATCCTGCAACTCATCGTCCATGCGTTTGGCGCGAGCGCCTGAGTGAATTCTGGGAATTAGCCCCTTAATCGAGTCCACGTGCTCCTGGAGGAATTTGGTATAGAACTTGACGCGCTCATCTGGCTCGATACCGGCTTCACGAATTTGCTCAACTTGCGGTTCGGTGAGCGGCTGGCGCTGCTCTTTTTGTGCTTCTGCCAGCATGACCAACAAGGGCAAAACACAGACCGACGCTGCGAGGCTTCGAGCGCGCATCCTTTAACTCCCGACGGAATTCATTCAAGCACACTCCCATGACAAGGCAAAAGCAGGGAATTGCCTTTGCACAAATACTGTTGGAATTCAGACGGGATTGGAACGCTACTTCTTGAAGACCTGCAGCATGGCTTCGTTTTCGGCCCGGTTCACTTGCGCCAATGTTTGCGCGACGAGCGGCCGATCTTCGTAGCTGCTCGAATGCAACATTTCATTGAGTCGGAACGCGGTGTGCCGAAGCAGAATCTCCGCATTTTTCAGCCGCTTGTTGTCATCGGCAACCGAAAGGTGGACTCTGTGGGCGAGTTCCTGGATCTGTTTTAGAAGGTCGCTGGCTTTGTCGACGTTGCCGGCAGCATACTGGCGCACGCTGAACTCCGTCATCTGATGGATGAGTTCGGCATAAAGGAAACACTGCTCCCTCGGCTGAGCCTGGGGAATCTTCGCTTCTAACGCTGAAATGCTTTCCTGATCGGGAATTTTTTCGTCCGGCGTGTACGCGCAAGCTGGTACCGCGATCACCGGGAGGAGGATGAGGACCGCCAACGAGATCTGAGCGCGCATGAGGAACCTCCGCTGGTGCGGAAAAACCCGAGCGGGTCAATTTCTTGGCAACCGCCCTACCCCACGCCGTAACAATAGGAGCAATTCAGGAGAACATGCAAGGAAAAACCGAAATCTCCCTGGTTACTACCTAGTCGCCGCGACGCATTTCCTGCATTGAATTGTGGAAAAGCTGTCCCTTGAATCGTCGAACATTTCAGTTTTTCTCGTTGAGCAAAATTGGCCACTATTGATTTTTTTTTCCCAACAAGAGAAGCCTTTGCTTGGCCTGCCATTCCTGATCCGGGAACTTGCCTCCGGCCGATTCGAGAAAGTGATGGTAGTAGGCAATAGCCTGCGTCTTGTCGTGCATCGTATCGTACGATGTGGCCCAAAGAAAATAAGTTGACGGGACCTCTGGCAGGAACTTTGACCGCATCGTAAGGGCGTGCAGTGCAACAGCGGGTTGACCTGTTTTTGAGGCGGAAAAAGCAAGACCGCTCCACGCGTCGCCGTCGGAGGGATCAACGTGTGTAGCTTTGGCAAATACGGCCTGAGCTTCGGGGTATTTGAGCAGGCGAATAAGATTCTGGCCGTGGGCGACGAGTAGATCGATGTCGTCAGGTTGCGAAGCTAGTAGCGTTGTATAGAGTTTGTCGGATCCGGCCGCGTCGCCAGCCTGCGCTTCCACGTCGGCAAGCATACGTGTGATAGCAGTGTCGTGCGGATGTGCCCCGTAGAGTTTCTGCAACAGAGGAAGTGCTTCGGCCTTGTCTTGCGCTGCAAGAACGGTGGCAAGCTGCGCATTTAAGGTCGGATCGTCAGGTGATTTGTTGATCGCGGCGCGTAGCAAAGTCTCGGCTTCAGGATATTCCTTGCGGGTCATCAGGACATGGGCTAGGCCGGCGTTGGCCGGCACCGATCCAGGATCTTTTGTCAGCAGGCGGCGATACGCTGCCTCCGCTTCCTCACTCTGGCCTGCGGATTCCGCTAGGCTCGCGGCGAGCAGGGTATCCGCTGGCGTTTCCGGAGAGAGCTTGAGCGCTTCCAGCAAGTCTGTTGAAGCCTGTCGGGTGTCTCCTACATGGTCAGGGCTGGGTTTGTCGATCTCAGCCAGCGCACGCCATGCACGTGCCTTGAGGGCTGCACCCGCTTCCCCAGGATCCAGCGTCGTCGCTGCCTGAAGTTCCGGACGAGCGTCGATTGGTTTGCCTTGCCGCGCCAACAATAGCCCAAGCGAAAGATGCGCTTCGAAGGATTTTGGATCGGCTTCAGTGGCGCGGCGATAGAGTCCCGCTGCGTCATCAACCCGGTCTTCCGCATCGGCCACATATCCAGCGTCGAACAGAGCGCGGGCATCGTTGGGATGGGTCGCCAGCCATGCGTCGAGCTTTGTTTCGGCGGTCTTCCAGTCGGACTTGCCTATGGCGGCTTCTGCTTCTGTCACCTGCCGGGAGATGGAGGAGTCGAATGTGACGCCATCGATTGAGGATGTGGAAGAGGGTTTCTTAGGGCTGGACGGGCTTTCAGTCTGGGCGGTCGCGTTAAAACTCGCGCTAACGGCGAAGAGAATGATGGACAAAAAGACGGCAGAACGAACCACAAGATACCTCAACTTCATTTTAGTCTCGAGTACGCATCGGACGGCCCCAGCGCCAGGTCCCAAACAGAGTAAGTATCCTCCGGCAGAGCCGGAGGCTTTACGGTCGCTGGCCCCTCAAAGGG
>OBLW0100000323.1_pt1 | contig 40612 bp, 21 predicted proteins | sample 1520161 | NCBI WGS metagenome assembly OBLW01 (sample SAMEA3539309, study PRJEB22396) | soil metagenome | biome: tundra; feature: field; material: soil | place: USA | collected 2010-05 | depth 0.15 m
ACGAGTTCACGTTCGGCAAGACCTGGAACACCTGGGATTACTATCCGGCCGACCAATCGCAGTTCGACCGGGCGCAAATCGGGAGCCCGCCATCGTTCGACAATTTCGCAACCGATCCGGCTTTCCTCAACGATATGAACGGTAACCGGCCGACTCTCTCTCCCGGCAGCACCAACCATCAGGTTGGCATTCCCACAGTTGCTTTTGGCGGCGGCCAGTTGACCGAGACGACCATCAGCAACAGCGCCTGCGGCGGGATGTGCCCTTACACCAACTGGGACAACATTTTCACCTTCAACGACGCCCTCAGCAAGGTGGCCGGCAAACACAACCTGAAGGCGGGCATCTATGTGGAGCGGGTTGAGTATCCCCAGTACGGCCAGGTCGGCTCGTATCTTGGGTCTTACAACTTCCGCGGCGACCAACTGTTGAACCCGCACGATACGGGTGACGGATGGGCCAACGCCTACCTTGGCCAATTGTATACATACAGTGAAGGGCAGCGGAGCGTCGAAGACATGTGGCAATGGGACGTCGAGTGGTTTGCGCAGGATAACTGGCGCGTCACGCGGCGGCTGACCCTCGACTTGGGCGTGCGTTTCTACCACATGCCGCCGGAGACGGACCACAACGATACCGCCTCGGTGTTTGTCGCGTCAACCTACAACCCCGCGGCCGCGGAGCGCATTTACTATCCGTTCTGCACGGTTTCGACCGCCACCGCGGCGTGCCCCTCCAACACCGCAACCACCACCTATCAATACGCCTGGGACCCGGTGACCAACCCAGGCAAGAATATCGCCCTCATGGCCCCCACCGGCCAGTCTGGCGACTTGGTACCGTATCCGGTGGGCGGCTATAGCACGACGTCGAACCCGTTCACCGGCATGCAGGTCGCCAGCGCTACCAACACCAACCTTCCGTACTCGCTGTACACGTCTCCGTACGTGTCCGCGGGTGTGCGCATCGGATTTGCCTGGGACGTGTTCGGCAACGGGAAGACGGCCATCCGCGGAGGCTTCGGGCAGAGCCTTTCCGCCCCCTATCAAAACGACTGCTTCGATGCGATATGCGGCCAGTCGCCGGTCAACGTGAACAGGACCCAGAGCTACGGCAGCATCGCCAGCCTGTCAAGTTCGCCGCTGGCCTACACCAACGGCGTCTCCGGCCCGACTAACCTGATTATCGGCCTTTCGCCTTACGCTCCCGCGGTGCTGGCCGGCCATCAGCCTAATGTCGCCAACTACAACGGAAGCTTCATGATCCAGCAGAACGTGGGCTTCTCGACGGTTTTGGAGGCCTCGTACGTGTTGAGCTGGCGCCGTCACATCCCGATTGCGATGAGCGAGAACAACGTGGTTTCGCCGGGGATCACCACCACCAACGGCGCGCTGTTCGACCAGTACCAGCCTCAAATGCAGAACCCGCTGGACACCTACCTGGCGCAATACATTGGGACCGGCAACAACGCCTCGGGCATGGCATTGAGCGACAACTACTTCCGTCCCATTCAGGGCTACGGCGCGATGTCCTATCAGAACTGGGCGGCCAGTTCGGATTACAACGCTCTGCAAATTAGCGTCCGCCGTAACTTCAAGCGCCACTTGTCGTACGGGCTGGCGTACACCTTCTCGAAGAGCATGGGCATCGTCGGCACCTACAGTGAAATATTCCCGACGAAGTTCCGCAACTGGGGGCCTTCGTTCAACCCCGCGCCCCAGGTGGCCGTGCTCAACTACGTCTACGAGGCGCCGAATCTTGGCGAGAAGCTCCACTTCAAACCGATGGGGATAATCACCGACCACTGGAGCATCTCCGGCATTACGCAGTTCCGCAGCGACCGCATGACCGGCTACCCCAGCACCGGCTATGCCAACACCAACTCCACCACCAACGTCGCGGTGAATAATACCGGCACCTCTCTGGAGGGCGCCACCGCGCTGGTGGTGGGCAATCCGGAGCTGCCCGCTGGCACAGCTTCCTTCCTCGGCGGTCCCACCACCGCGGCGGCCTTGAATGGCAGCTTGAACGGGACGCCCGGGAACCAGATCCTCAACAACGGCTCGGTCCTCCCCGTACTTCCATGCAGCTTGACTCCCCAGGCGAACCCCAGGCTGGGCATTGGGCAGAACATGGAGTGCTTTGGGAACGAAGGACCGGGCAGCTTGTTCACGGTTCCCGACACGCGCGTCAACAACTGGGATGTGACGTTCACCAAGGCCTTCCCGCTCAAGAAAGAAGGCCGGAGCCTCTCATTCCGGCTGGAGACGTTCAACCTCTTCAATCACACCCAGTTTAACGGTTGGACCGTGGGTCAGACTTACGACTGGGCCAACTATAAGAACGGCGTGAGCATACCGCAAAACGGCAGCACGGGCCGCTTCACGAGCGCATTGCAGCCGCGCCTCATGTCGATGACGCTGCGGTTAGTGTTCTAGCTTCAGTCTGGCGCCGAAGGGGCGGAAACTCCGTTTTCCGCCCCCTCCGCTTCATCGAGCCGATTTTGCGGAGGCGCTATCATCATGCATCCTAACTTACTTTACTTAGCCGACCTTGTACCAAGTAGTGTGCGGTAGGAATGAGCCGTGACTCCCACCTATCTCGCCTTTGAATGCCGATGGAATGGAGATATGAAAGATGAGTAAGAAGACTTTTTGGTGTTTGATCGCAGCAGCCGGCGCCACGCTGGCGTCAATCTCGGCGGTCGTCGCGCAAGTCGCAGGCCAAGCGCCGATCTACCTCGACGCGAAACGGCCGATCCAGGAGCGGATCGACGACCTCATGGGGCGGATGACGGTCAAGGAGAAAGTCGGGCAGCTCAATCTGCCCTGTGTTTATGTCGGTCAACTGGGAAGAGACATCCCCACCAAGACGGAGAACTGCAAGAAGTTTGCCGCCGGAACCCTCACCCCGGACATCGGCCCGGCTGGCGGTTTCTTCACGCTGGCTAATGAGATTCTGCGGGAAGGCGCACGCCAGCAGGCGGAGTACTTTAACGGGCTGCAACGAATCGCGCTCACCCAGACGCGGCTGAAGATACCGGTTATGGAGGATGAAGAGGGCACGCATGGCCTGATGTGCTCGGGCGGCACGGTTTTTCCCGAAGGCTTGGCCGTGGGCAGTTCCTTCGACATGGATCTGGTAAAGTCGATCTACTCGGCGGCGGCGGCGGAAGCGCGTTCGGTCGGGATTCATATGCTTTCCACCCTGGTGATGGAAACGCTTCGCGATCCGCGCATGGGCCGCAACGAGGAAGCCTACACCGAAGACCCCTACCTTTATATGCGCATCGGGGAAAACATCGTGCGGGGGACGCAGGGTTACGATATCTCGGCCCCCGACAAGGTCATCGCGGTGCTAACGGATTTTCCCACGCAAAGCGAACCGGCCAGCGGCCTCGAGCGTGGAGCGATTGAAGTATCGGACCGCTCCCTGCGCGAGAACTTTATGCCGCCCTGGATCGGAGCCATCACCAAAGCCGGGGGCCTGGGCGTAATGGCCGGTTATCCGGAAGTCGAGGATGTACCGTCGCACGCCTCGGAGAAGTGGATGAACGATATCCTGCGCGGGGAAATTGGCTTCAAAGGAGTGGTCGAGAGCGAAGGCGGCGGTTTCGGGACCATGCAAACCGAGCGCATCGTTGCCACCCAAAAAGAAGCCGGACTGCTCGGCCTGAGGGCCGGAGTCGACTTGAATATCACCTACGAGCCGGCCTACATGGGGCCGCTGGTCGAGAGCGTGCAAGAGGGTCGCGTCCCCATGGCGCTGCTGGACCGGGCTCTGCGCCGAGTCCTGGAGATGAAGTACAAACTGGGTCTCTTCGAGAATCCCTACGTCAATGCGGACCACGCCGTCCAGGTGGTGCACTCGCAAGCGAATCGGGACTTGGCGCTGCGCGCCGGCCGCGAAGGAATTGTGCTGCTGAAGAACGACAAGAACGTGCTGCCTCTCAAGAAGGATTTGAAATCGTTGGCGGTGATCGGTCCCAACGCGGACGATGTGAGAAACCAACTGGGCGACTATTCGCCAACTGTAGTTACCCAGCACGTAACCACCATGATCGAGGGAATCAAAGCCGCTGTTTCGCCTCAAACCAAAGTCACGCTGGTGAAAGGCTGCGAGGTGCTCGGCACGGACAAGAGCGGGTTTGCCGCTGCCGTGGCGGCTGCGAAGGGCGCCGACGCCGCCATCGTGATGGTCGGCGAGGCGCAGCATGGCAGGCAAACCGACGGGGAATCGCACGATGTGGCGAACCTGGATCTGACGGGAGTGCAGGAAGACCTGATCCAGGCAATCTTCGCGACCGGAACACCCACCGTGGTGGTGCTCATCAATGGCCGGCCGCTCTCCACCCGGTGGACGGCCGAAAACGTGCCCGCCCTGGTGGAGGCGTGGGAACCTGGCGAGCGGGGCGGCGAAGCGGTTGCCGACGTGCTCTTCGGGAATTACAACCCCACCGGACGCCTGGCCATCTCGGTGGCCCGGCACTCCGGCCAATTGCCCATCTACTACAACTACAAGCCCGGCAAGCAGGGACGGATACGGCAAGGTTACGTGGACATGCCGGCGACGCCGCTTTACCCCTTTGGCTATGGGCTGAGCTATACGAATTTTGCGTATAGCAACCTGCAGATCGAGCCGGCTGAGATCCATCCGGGCGGCGAGGCGAAGGTGAGTATGGACGTGAAAAACACCGGCGACCGCGCGGGCGTGGAAACCGCGCAACTCTACCTTCACGAGAGATACGCCCCGGTTTCGACTCCGGTCAAGAACCTACGCGGGTTTGAGCGAGTGGCGCTCAACCCTGGTGAGACCAAGACAGTAACGATCAAGCTTACGCCCGAGGAACTGCAGTTGCTCGATATCGACATGCGCTGGAAGGTGGTGCCGGGCGATTTCGACATCATGGCCGGCAAGTCGTCGGCGGATGCGGATATAGTCCTCCGGGGTGTGCTGAAGGTAACGCCGTAGCTCACGCCCGGAATCGAATTGTCGACAGCGCCGGCGTTGCTCTCCGAACGCCGGCGGAAGGAAATGTAAGAGATGAGTAAGAAGGCTTTTTGGAGCCTGGTCGTAGCAGTCTGCGCGACGCTGGCATCCATCTCAGTGGTCCTCGGCCAAGCCGGAGGCCCCACGCCGATCTACCTCGATCCGAAACAGCCGATCGAGGCGCGAGTCGATGACCTTTTGAGCCGGATGACGGTCAAGGAGAAAGTCGGGCAGCTCAATATGCCCTATCTTCGCCGGCAAACGGCGGCGGAGCAGAGCAAGTTATTCACGACCGGAAACGACGCCCAGGGCATCGGCCCGGCCGAAGGTTTCTTCGCGCTCGCCAATGTGGCCATGCACGACGGCGCGCGCCAGCAGGCCGAGGGCTATAACGCGCTGCAAAAACTCGCGCAGACCACGCGCCTGAAGATACCGCTGATGAACGACGAAGAGGGAACGCACGGCGCCATGTTTCCGGGGGCCACGGTTTTCCCGGAAGGCTTGGCGGTAGGCAGTTCCTTCGACCTGGGTCTGGTAAAGGATATCTACTCGGCTGCCGCGGCGGAAGCGCGCGCGGTGGGGACCCACATGCTCTCCACCCTGGTGATGGAAGTGGACCGCGATCCGCGCATGGGCCGCAACGAGGAAGCCTACACCGAAGATCCCTACCTTTATATGCGCCTCGGCGAGACCATCGTACGGGCGGTCCAGGGTTACGACATCTCGGCCCCCGACAAGGTCATCGCGGTGCTCACGGATTTTCCCACGCAAAGCGAACCGGCGAGCGGACTCGAGCGCGGAGCGATTGAGCTATCGGACCGTTACATCCGCGAAGAGTATTTGCCGCCGTGGATCGGGTCGATCACTAAAGCCGGGGGCTTGGGCGTGATGGGCGGGTACCCGGAACTTGAAGATGTGCCGGCGCACGCCTCGGAGAAGTGGACCAACGACGTCCTGCGGAAGGAACTGGGGTTCGAGGGCATCGTGGAGAGCGAAGGCGGCGGTATCGGGACCCTGATTACCGAGCACATCGTACCCAACCAGAAGGAAGCCGGCGCACTGGCGCTCAAGGCCGGCATCGATGTCATGGAAGGTCTTGAAGACGGCTTCATGGCGCCGATGGTGCAAAACGTGGAAGAAGGCCGCGTTCCCATGGCGCTGCTGGATCGCGCCGTGCGCCGAACCCTGATGCTGAAGTTCAAGCTGGGCCTGTTCGAAAATCCCTACGTGGATGTGGAGCGCGCCGTCAAGGTCATGCACACGCAAGTGAATCAGGATCTGGCTCTGCGCGCCGGCCGCGAAGGCATTGTGCTGCTGAAGAACGACAATAACCTGCTGCCTCTGAAGAAGGATTTGAAATCGGTAGCGGTGATCGGCCCCAACGCGGACGACGTGATGAACCAACTGGGCGACTATTCGCCAGAGGTTGTTCCCCAGCACGTAACCACCGTGATCGAGGGAATTAAAGCAGCGGTCTCGTCTCAAACCAAAGTCACGCTGGCGAAAGGCTGCGAAGTAACCGGCACGGACAAGAGCGGGTTTGACGCAGCCGTGGCGGCTGCCAAAGGGGTAGACGCCGCCATTGTGGTGGTCGGCGAGATGCAGCATAACAGGACCACCGACGGGGAAGGCAGCGACGTGGCCAACCTGGATCTGACGGGAGTGCAGGAAGACCTGATCCAGGCGGTCTTCGCGACGGGAACACCCACCGTGGTGGTGCTCATCAACGGCAGGCCGCTTTCCACCCGGTGGACGTCGGCTAACGTGCCCGCCCTGGTGGAGGCGTGGGAACCCGGCGAGCGGGGCGGCGAAGCGGTAGCCGACGTGCTCTTCGGGAATTACAACCCCACCGGACGCCTGGCCATCTCGGTGCCCCGGCACTCCGGCCAATTGCCCATCTACTACAATTACAAGCCCGGCAAGCGGGGAAGCTACGTAGACATGCCATCGTCGCCGCTTTACCCGTTTGGTTTTGGGCTGAGCTATACGAGTTTTGCGTACAGCAATCTGAAGATCGAGCCGGCGGAAATTCATCCGGGCGGCGAGGCGAAGGTGAGCCTGGACGTGAAAAACACCGGTGACCACGCGGGCGTGGAAACCGTGCAGCTCTACCTTCACGAGCGGTATGCCCCCATTTCCACCCCAATCAAGAACCTCCGGGGGTTCGAGAAAGTGGCGCTCAACCCTGGTGAGACCAAGACCGTAACCATGAAGCTTACGCCGGAGGAACTGCAGTTGCTCGATATCGACATGCGCTGGCGGGTCGTGCCGGGCGATTTCGACATCATGGCCGGAAAATCGTCGGCGAACGGGGATATAGTCCTCCGGGGTGTGCTCAAGGTTACGCCGTAGCGAGCGAAGAGCCTCGGGGGCGTTTGCGGTGTGCGGGAATTTGGGCTAAGTGTATGGTATCGGCGTCGCTCTCCGGGCGCCGATAACAAGGAGACGTGGACGATGAAGAAGCGGACGTTTTGGTGTTTGGTTGTAGCCGCGGGCGCGGCGCTGGCATCCATTTCAGCGGTCCTCGCCCAAGCCGGGGGCCAAACGCCAATCTACCTCGATCCAAAACAGCCGATCGAGGCGCGCGTCGACGACCTGCTGAGCCGGATGACGGTGAAGGAGAAGGTTGGGCAGCTCAATATGCCCTATCTACGCGGGGCAACGGCGGCGGAACAGAGCAAGTTATTCACAACCGGAAACGAGGCCCAGGGCATCGGCCCCGTCGAAGGTTTCTTCGCATACGCCAACGTGGCCATGCACGACGGCGCACGCCAGCAGGCCGAGGGCTATAACGCGCTGCAAAAGCTCGCACAGACCACGCGCCTGAAGATCCCGCTGATGGAGGATGAAGAAGGTACCCATGGCGCCATGTTTCCCGGAGCCACGGTTTTTCCGGAGGGTCTGTCCTTGGGCAGTACCTTCGACCTGGATCTCACAAAGGATATCTACTCGGTGGCCGCGACGGAAGCGCGCGCGGTGGGCGCCCACATGCTTTCCACCCTGGTGATGGAAGTGGACCGCGATCCGCGCATGGGCCGCAACGAGGAAGCCTACACCGAAGATCCCTATCTTTATATGCTCCTTGGCGAGGCCATCGTGCACGGGACGCAGGGTTACGACATCTCGGCCCCGGACAAGGTCATCGCGGTGCTGACGGACTTTCCCACGCAAAGCGAACCGGCCAGCGGACTCGAACGAGGAGCGATTGAGCTATCGGACCGTTATATCCGCGAGAACTTTTTGCCGCCCTGGATAGGATCGATCACCAAAGCCGGGGGCTTGGGCGTGATGGGCGGGTACCCGGAGCTCGAGGATGTGCCGGCGCACGCTTCGGAAAAGTGGACCAACGATGTGCTGCGGAAGGAACTGGGTTTCGAGGGCATCGTGGAGAGCGAAGGCGGCGGCATCGGGACTTTGATCACGGAGCACATCGTACCCAACCAAAAGGAAGCCGGCGCCCTGGCGCTCAAAGCCGGCGTCGATGTCATGGAAGGTCTGGAAAACGGCTTCATGGGGCCGATGGTGCAAAACGTGGAAGAAGGCCGCGTCCCCATGGCGCTGCTGGATCGCGCCGTGCGCCGAACTCTGATGCTGAAGTTCAAGCTGGGCCTCTTTGAGAATCCCTACGTGGATGTGGAGCACGCCGTCAAGGTCATGCACACGCAAGCGAGTCAGGACTTGGCTCTGCGCGCGGCCCGCGAAGGCATTGTGTTGCTGAAGAACGATAAGAACGTGCTGCCGCTCAAGAAGGATTTGAAGTCGGTAGCCGTGATCGGCCCCGACGCGGTCGATGGAAAAGGCCAGATAGGCGACTATTCGCCCAGTGTAGTTCCCCAGCACATCACGACCGTGCTCGATGGGATTAAGGCCGCGGTCTCGCCTCAAACCAAAGTCACGCAGGTAAAAGGCTGCGACGTACTCGGCACGGACAAGAGCGGGTTTGCCGACGCCGTGGCGGCTGCGAAAGGCGCGGACGTCGCCATTGTGGTGGTCGGCGAGAGGAACGGCACCGATGGGGAATCGCACGATGTGGCGAGCCTGGATCTGTCGGGAGTGCAAGAGGACCTGGTGCAGGCCGTCTTCGCGACGGGAACGCCCACCGTGGTGGTGCTCATCAACGGCCGGCCGCTCTCCACCAGGTGGACCTCCGAGCATGTGCCTGCCCTGGTGGAGGCGTGGAACCCCGGCGAGAAGGGTGGCGAAGCGGTTGCCGACGTGCTTTTTGGGAATTACAATCCCTCGGGACGGTTGGCCATTTCGGTGGCCCGGCACTCCGGCCAGTTGCCCATCTACTACAATTACAAGCCCGGCAAGGCCGACCGGATACGGCCAGGTTACGTGGACATGCCGGCGACGCCGCTTTACCCCTTTGGCTTTGGGCTGAGCTATACGAGTTTTGCGTATAGCAATCTGAAAATCGAGCCGGCGGAGATTCACCCGGGCGGCGAGGCAAAAGTGAGCATGGACGTGAAGAACACCGGGGACCGCGCGGGCGTGGAAACCGCGCAACTCTACATTCACGAGAGGTACGCCCCGATTTCCACCCCGGTCAAGAACCTACGCGGCTTTGAGCGGGTGGCGCTCAACCCTGGTGAAACCAAGACCGTGACCATGAAACTTACCCCAGAGGAACTGCAGTTGCTCGATATCGACATGCGCTGGAAGGTCGTGCCGGGCGATTTCGACATCATGGCCGGGAAGTCGTCGGCGGATGCGGATATAGTTCTCCGGGGCGTGCTAAAGGTAACGCAGTAGCGCAATCGAGACTGGCGCGGCGCCCCGGGAAGGGGTGCCGCGAGTCGGCTAAAAGACCGAAAGCCCATATCCTTCCACCTTGGCTGGGCGCGTCGCGGCAGCCGAGGGTAGACACCGTCCGTTGAACTCCAGCGGTGTGTTTTCGCCTTTCGAACCTGCTCCCTTCGCGACAACCCCTGGAAGCGCGCGCGACTCTGACGCCTGTTGGCAGCCTTTGGGCCGAAATGCGGAAATATACAACAAAAAGCCCTCAAATTCCCTTGACAGGGACAGCGCTAAGACTTAAAGTTTGTTTAAAGAACGTACGAAAATATACGCATTTAGATGCTAGGAGCCGACTCGTTTGTCGGTCGCTGGCTCGGGTTAGCAGCCGCCTATCAGGGGTCGCTCAGCACCCATGTCTCCCTGTACCCAAAGTAAAGAGAGTCTGTTCGTCTGTTTCTAAAGCCGTAACAGGTTTGAATTGAAACAGTTGCGAAGACAGAAGGATTGATTATGGCTTTGAAACGAGTCGCGCAGGCGCTTTGCGTTATGGCGCTTTTGTGCGGTTGCATTTCTGGTCAGTCGATGTCCGCGACCCTGCAAGGAACTATCGCCGACCCCGGCGATGCAGCCGTGCCGGGAGCAACCATCGAGCTGAAGAACACCACAACCGGCGCGGTCCGGACCACCACGTCCACGGCGGAAGGCATCTTCCGATTCAACAGCATTGAGCCCTCGGTCTATAATCTGACCGTTAAGGCGGGATCGGGCTTCAAGGCATTGACGTTGAACAACATCAACGTGACTGCCACCGAGGTCCGCGACTTGGGGCGCCTCAAGCTGACCCTTGGGTCGTTAACGGAACAGGTCGAGGTCACCGCGGCGACCACCCCGGTGCAAACCTCCTCCAGCGAGAACTCAAAGCTGGTGGATACTGGGCAGATCGCGGATCTCACCCTTCGTGGGCGGGATATGTTCGGCATATTACAGACCATTCCCGGGGTTAACCTCGGAGATACCTACCTGACGCAGGGTTCGGGGGTCGAGACCACCGGCCATAACAACATTCAGTACACTGCCATCAACGGCGGCCAGCCCGTTCCCCAGGGCGGTGGAGGCGGCTTCTTCGTTGACGGGATTTCCGACCTGAATCCGGCCTCTGACAATGGCACATTTTTCGAGCCGAACATGGATGCGATCGCCGAAATGCGCGTGCTGACCACCAACTACCAGGCCGAGTTTGGCCGCAGCGACGGCCCTGCCATCACGGTGGTCACCAAGAGCGGCAGCCAGGAGTTCCATGGGACAGCGCAGGCCAACAAGCGGCACGAGATGTTCAACGCCAAGAACTTCTTCACGAACTACAACGGCCAGGTGAAACCTCAGTACCGGTTCTTCGTCTGGAGCTACAGCATTGGCGGGCCGGTGGCCATTCCGAAGCTGCCCAAGATCTTAAAAAAGAAGCTGTTCTTCTTCTTCTCGCAGGAGTATACCAGGCAGAAGCCGGGGCCGGCGAGCGGCTATACCAATGTGCCCAACGGGAACGAAAAAGCCGGCGACTTCTCCTACTACACCAACTCGAACGGGGCCATCGTGTCGAACTCGCTGCGGAACCCCTTAACGGGCGTGTACTTTACTCCCAGCGCCAGCAACCCAAGTCTGGCGAATTTCGCCCAGTACGCCGGGAATTTCGACGCGCAGTCGGAGAAATACGGGGCGGCGATGTTGAACGACTTTCCGAAACCGAACCTGTGCAACGCGTCGGCGGGGACGTCCGACGGGAAACCGTGGAACGGCATCGCGGCGGGGGCCGGGGGATCGAATCTGATCAGCCCGGGAAATTGCCCCTCCAGCCTGGTGGCAGCGAATCCGTACCTGGCCACCGGGAACATCGACGCGCAGGGCGGCCCGGGCACCACCAACAACCAGACGCGCAACTACTTCTGGGAGTTCCAGGGAGCGCATCCGCGCCGCAACGACATTTTGCGGCTCGATTACAACGTGACTTCGAAGCTAACCTTTTGGGCCCGCTGGGGCCACGACTACGATCAGGACGGTACCGGGGCTAGTTTGGCCCAACCGAACTCGAGTGGGTCGTTTTTGCCCGTGCAAATCCTCCATGCGCAACCAGGTCACAACTACGGCTTTAACCTGACCTACACCATTTCCCCGACTCTGGTGAACGAGTTCACGGTCGGCAAGAGTTACGTCACGTGGAGTTGGTACCCAGCCGACCAGTCCTCGCTGAGTCGTTCGAATGTGGGGAACCCGCCGTCGTTCGACAACTTTGCGACCGATCCGAAATTCATCAACGACGTGAACCTGCCGCGGCCGACTCTCACCCCGGGCAGCCAGAACTACCAGGTTGGCATTCCCGCCATTAGTTTCGGCGGTGGCCAGTTGAGCGAGGCAGGCATCACCAACAGCGGCTGCAGCGGGATGTGCCCTTACACCGACGGGGGTGACATTTACACCTTTAACGACGCCGTCAGCAAGGTGATCGGCAAGCATAACCTGAAGGCCGGCGTGTATGCTGAGTGGCTCGAGTATTTTCAGAACAGCGCCGGGGTCGGCTCGTACCTTGGGTCTTACAGTTTTGCGGGCGGCAACGTGCTCAACCCGCACGATACGGGTGACGGATGGGCCAACGCCTATCTGGGCCAGATGAACTCCTACAGTGAAGGCGGGCGGAGCATCGAAAACCTGGCGCAATGGGACGACGAGTGGTTTGCGCAGGACAACTGGCGTGTGACCCCGCGACTGACCCTCGACCTGGGCGTGCGCTTTTACCACATGCCGCCGGCTGTCGACCTAAACCACACTGCCTCACAGTTTGTTTATTCAACCTATAACCCGGCGGCCGCGGAACGCATTTACTATCCGTTCTGCACGGTTTCAACCGCCACGGCGGCGTGCCCTTCCAACAGCGCAACCAGCACCACCCAATACGCGTGGGACCCGAAGACCAACCCAAACAAGATCCTCGCCCTCATGGCCCCCAGCAGCCAGGTTGGCGACCTGGTGCCGTATTCGGTGGGCGGCTATAGCACCACGTCGGACCCGTACACCGGCATGCAGATCGCCAGCCCCACCAACTCCAACCTCCCGTTCTCGCTGTATACCACCCCGTGGGCGACCCCGGCGGCACGCGTCGGCTTCGCTTGGGACGTGTTCGGCAACGGGAAGACGGCTGTTCGCGGCGGCTTCGGGCAGACCGATGCCCACGCTACTCTGAACGATTGCTTTCAATACATGTGCGGCCAGTCGCCGGTCAATGTGAACCAAATCCAGAACTTCGGCAGCATCGCCAGCATAGCGAGTTCGCCGCTGGACTACACCAACGGCGTACGCAGCGCTCCGAATAACATGCTGATCGGCCTTGCGCCTTACGGTCCAACGTCGTCGGTCGGCCGTCAACCGTACGACGGTAATTACAACGGAACCTTCATGGTCCAGCAGAGCGTTGGCTTCTCCACGGTTCTGGAAGCCTCCTACGTGTTGGACTGGCGCCGTCACAGCCCGATGACTGAAGGCGGGTTCAACGGCGTCGCTTCTCCGGGGATCACCACCGGCGGCGGCGCGCTGTTCGACCAGTTGCAGCCCCAAATGCTGAACCCCCTGAGCGCCTACCTGGGGCAATACATCGGCCCCGGCGCCAATAATGCCTCGGGCATGGCCTACAGCGACAACTACTTCCGCCCCATTCAGGGGTACGGCGCCATGACTTACTTTGAGTGGGAGGGCAGTCAGGATTACAATGCGCTGCAAGTCAATGTGCGCCGCAACTTTAAGCGCCACTTGTCCTTCGGGCTGGCGTACACCTTCTCGAAGACGATGGCCCTCACCAGCCGGAGTCAAATATTTCCGGATAAGTTCCGCAACTGGGCGCCTTCGTTCAACCCCGCGCCGCAGGTGGCGGTGCTCAACTACGTCTACGAGGCGCCGAATCTCGGCGAGAAGTTGCATTTCAAACCGATGGGGATCGTCACCGACCATTGGAGCATCTCCGGCATTACGCAGTTCCGCTCCGACCGCATGACCGGCTACCCCAGCGTCTCCGAATATTCGAACACCAACGCCACCACCAACGTCGCGCTGAGTAACACCGGCACCTCCCTGGAGGGCGCCACCGCGCTGGTGGTGGGCAATCCGGAACTGCCCGCTGGCCAAGCTTCCTTCGTCGGCGGCCCCACCACCGCGGCGGCTCTGAACGGCAACATCAACGGGACGCCCGGGAACCAGATCTTCAACAACGGCTCGGTCGTTCCCGTACTTCCGTGCAGCTACACTGCGCAGGCGAACCCTCGCCTGGGCATTGGGCAGAACATGGAGTGCTTTGGGAATGAAGGGCCGGGCAGCTTGTTCGCGGTTCCCCATACCGGCGTCGACAACTGGGATGTGACGTTCACCAAGAACTTCCCTCTCAAGAAGGAAGGACGCAACCTCTCGTTCCGGCTGGAAACGTTTAACCTCTTCAATCACACCCAGTTCAATGGTTGGAGTACGGGTCAGAGTTACGATTGGGCCAACTATAAGAACGGCGTGAGCGTACCGCAAACCGGCGGCACGGGCCGCTACACCGGCGCGTTGCAGCCACGCCTCATGTCGATGACGCTACGATTCGTGTTCTAGCGTCGGGTTATCAGGCTGGGGTGGAAGGGGCGGAAACTTCGGTTTCCGCCCCTTCCGCATTTTCAGACCGCTTTTTTGTGGAGGCGCGAAATCGCTTGACAGCGACAATGCTGGGACTTATAGTTCTCTTCGAGAACGTGAGAACACATACTGATTTCGACGCCAGGAGCCGGGTCGTGTCGGCGCTGGCTCGGGTTGGCAACCGGCTAGCAGGGGTCGCTCAGTACTCGTCTCCCCCTGTCCCCCAGGTATAGTCGAACCGGCCGGGAAGCCCAAACTCCGGCCAGCGGAGGCTTTGTCATGAGAGGGAAACGATTGGCGCAGTCGTTCTGCGTCTTAACGCTGCTGTGTGGTAGCATTTTTGCCCAGACGACGTCGGCTACCTTGCAGGGAACCGTCACCGACCCGGGCGATGCCGCCGTGCCGGGAACAACCATCGAGTTGAAGAATACCAGTACCGGGGCTGTCCGGTCCACTACGTCCACCGGGGAAGGCATTTTCCGGTTCAACAGCATCGAGCCCGCAGTATACAATTTAACCGTCAAGGCGGGATCGGGCTTTAAGGCCTTAGAGCTGAACGACATCAACGTCAACGCCGCGGAGGTCCGCGAGTTGGGGCGGCTCAAGTTGGCGCTGGGGGCCTTGACGGAAGCAGTTGAGGTCACCGCGGTAACTACCCCGGGTGCAAACGGCTTCGAGCGAGAACTCCAGCCTTGTGGATGCCACGCAGGTTGTGGATCTCACCCTCCGGGGGCGGGATATGTTCGGCGCGTTGCAGACTGTTCCCGGGGTTAGTGAGGGAGATAACTATTTGACGCAGGGTAACCCGGTTGAGACCACCGGCCATGACAATCTTCAGTACACTCAAATCAACGGCGGCCAGTCCGTGCCCCAAGGCGGTGGAGGCGGCTTCTCGGTGGACGGGATTATGGACTTTGACCCGTCGGCTGGCGATTCCATGCTCTTCGAGCCGAACATGGATGCGATCGCCGAAATGCGCGTACTGAGCACCAACTACCAGGCCGAGTACGGCCGCAGCAACGGCGGTACGATCACGGTCGTCACCAAGAGCGGCACCCAGGAGTTCCATGGCGGCGGGCAGGCCAACAAGCGGCACGAGATGTTCAACGCCAAGAACTTCTTCACCAACTACAATGGCCAGGTTAAACCCGAATACCGGTTTTTTGTCTGGAGCTACTTTATCGGCGGACCGGTGTATATTCCCCACGTGTTCAACACGCAGAAAAAGAAACTGTTCTTCTTCCTTTCTCAGGAGTACACCAGGCAGAGTCCCGGGCCGGCGAGCGGCTATGCCAATGTGCCCAGCGCGAATGAGCGCAACGGCGACTTTTCCTATTACACCAACTCGAACGGCGCCATCGTGTCGAACTCGCTGCGCAACCCGCTGACGGGCGTGTACTTCACGCCTAGCGCCAGCAACCCCGCCCTGGCGAATTACGCCCAGTACGGTGGGAATTTCGACGCGCAGTCGGAGACGTGGGGGCGGGCGATGTTGAACGACTATCCGCAGCCGAACCTGTGCAACGCGGCCGCGGGCACCTCCGACGGGAAACCCTGGAACGGCATCGCGGCGGGGGCCGGGGGGTCTAATCTGATCAGCCCTGGGAACTGCCCCTCCAGCGTGGTGGCGGCGAATCCGTACCTGGCCACGGGGAACATCGACGCGCAGGGCGGCCCGGGCACCACCAACAACAACACGCGCAACTACTTCTGGTATTTCCAGGGAAAGCATCCGCGCCGCGACGACATCTTGCGCATGGACTACAACATAACTTCGAAGCTGACCTCCTGGTTTCGCTGGGGCCACGACTACGATCAGGACGGTACCGGGGCTGGTTTGCCACAAAAGAACTCGAGTGGGACGTTCGAGCCCACACAATACATCCATCCGCAACCAGGTCATAGCTATGGCGGTGGCATTACCTACGCCATTTCCCCGACTCTGGTGGACGAGTTCACGATCGGCAAGGGTACCGACGTATGGGATTACTACCCGGCCGACCAGTCGCAACTGAGCCGGTCGAATGTGGGGAACCCGCCGTCGTTCAACAACTTCGCGACCGATCCGAATTTCATCAACGACGTGAACCGGCCGCGGCCGACTCTCTCCCCGGGCAGCCAGAACTACCAGGTTGGGATTCCCACGATGGGCTTTGGCGGCGGCCAGTTGACCGAGACCGGCATCAGCAATAGCTCCTGCAGTGGGCAGTGCCCCTACACGGACGGGAGTGACATTTACACCTTCAATAACGCCATCAGCAAGGTGGCCGGCAAGCACAACCTGAAGGCCGGCTTGTATGTTGAGCGAGTCGAGTATTTTCAGAACAGCGCTGGGGTCGGCTCGTACCTTGGCTCTTACAGTTTTTCGGGCGGCAACGTGCTCAACCCGCACGATGCGGGCGACGGATGGGCCAACGCCTACCTGGGCCAGATGAACTCCTACAGTGAAGGGCAGCGGAGCATCGAAGACTTATGGCAATGGGACGTCGAGTGGTTTGCGCAGGACAACTGGCGGGTGACCCGGCGGCTGACACTCGACCTGGGCATGCGTTTCTACAGCATGCCGCCGGAGACTGACAACAACCATACTGGCGTGGATTTCATCCAGTCGACCTACAACCCCGCGGCCGCGGAGCGTATTTTCTATCCCTTTTGCACGGTTTCAACCACCACCGCGGCGTGCCCCTCCAACACCGCAACCACCCAATATCAATACGCGTGGGACCCGGTCACCAACCCGAACAAGAGTATCGCCCTGATGCAGCCCAGCACCTACGTTGGCGACTTGGTGCCGTATTCCGTGGGCGGCTATAGCACCGTCTCCAACCCGTACACCGGCATGCAGATCGCCAGCCCTAGCAACCCCAACCTTCCGTTCTCGCTGTTTACGACTCCGAAAGTGACCCCGCAGGTACGCATTGGCTTCGCTTGGGACGTGTTCGGCAACGGGAAGACGGCTATCCGCGGGGGCTTCGGGCAGACCGTGAACCACAGCATTCAAAACGATTGCATGGAATACTTTTGCGGCCAGTCGCCGATCAACGTAAACCATATTCAGAACTTCGGCAGTATCGACAGCCTGTTGAGTTCGCCGATGGCCTACGCCAACGGTACGCCCGGCCCGAATAACCTGAATCCCGGGCTTACGCCTTATGGTCCGACGTCGGCGGTTGGCAATCAACGGTACGACGGCAATTACAACGGAAGCTTCATGATCCAGCAGGACATTGGCTTTTCGACGGTTGTGGAAGCCTCCTACGTGCTGAGCTGGCGTCGTCATGTGCCTATTGTTGAAGGCGGGTTTAACGGCGTGCTTTCGCCGGGGATCACCACCAAAAACGGGGCGCTGTTCGACCAGTATCAGCCCAGCATGCAGAACCCGCTGGACGCCTACCTGGCGCAGTACATCGGGACCGGCAACAACGCCTCGGGCATGGCCTACAGCGACAACTACTTCCGTCCTATTCAGGGCTACGGCGCCATGTCGTACTTTGAGTGGGCGGGCAGTCAGGATTACAATGCGCTGCAAGTCGGCGTGCGCCGTAACTTTAAGCGCCACTTGTCCTACGGGCTGGCGTACACCTACTCGAAGACGATGGCCCTGACCAGCCGGAGCCAAATATTTCCGGATAAGTTCCGCGACTGGGCGCCTTCGTTCAGTCCCGCGCCGCAGGTGGCGGTGCTCAACTACGTCTACGAGCTGCCGAATCCCGCTGAGAGGCTGCACTTCAAACCGTTGGGGATAATCACCGACCATTGGAGCATCTCCGGCATTACGCAGTTCCGCAGCGACCGCATGACCGGCTACCCCAGCGTCGGCTATGCCAACACCAACTCCACGACCAACGTCGCGGTGAATAACACCGGCACCTCCCTGGAGGGCGCCACCGCGCTCGTGGTGGGCAATCCGGAACTGCCCGGTGGCCAAGCCTCCTTCGTCAGCGGCCCCACCACCGCGGCGGCCTTGAACGGCAACATCAACGGGACGGCCGGGAACCAGATTTTCAACAACGGCTCGGTCCTCCCCGTACTTCCATGCAGCTTGACTCCGCAGGCGAACCCACGGCTGGGCATTGGGGAGAACATGGAGTGCTTTGGGAACGAAGGGCCAGGCAGCTTGTTCCCGGTTCCCAACACGCGCGTCAACAACTGGGATGTGACCTTCACCAAGAATTTCCCGCTCAAGAAAGAGGGCCGCAACCTCTCGTTCCGTCTGGAGACGTTCAACCTCTTCAATCACCCCCAGTTCAGCGGTTGGACCGTGGGTCAGACTTACGACTGGGCCAACTATAAGAACGGCGTGAGCGTACCGCAAAACGGCAGTACGGGCCGCTACACCAGCGCGTTGCAGCCACGCCTCATGTCGATGACGCTGCGGTTTGTGTTCTAGTATGGGATGAAGGCGGAGGATTTACTAAAGGGCGAGCTGGCGTGCTTGGCGCCGCTATTCGAGACAAGATGCTGAAACAAGAGAGGAGTCTTACATGGATCGCAGGCAATTCGTAGCAGGGCTGGCGGCGGCCGCGGGAACGGCCAAGGCCGCAGCGGAACTGGCCGTCAATGGCGGTTCTCCGGTGCGTTCAACGCCTCTGCGAGGCGATAACTGGGGCACCGCGTTTTACGACGACAAAGAGAAGGCCGAAGTAACGGGCGTGGTGGACAGCCGCCATCCGTTCCGTTTTGACGGCGGAGCACGCGAGGCGCAGGCCTTCGAGAAGGAGTTTGCCCAGCACATGGGGGCCCAGTATGCGCTGGCGGTGACCTCCGGCACAGCGGCGCTGGAGGTAGCCGTCAATGCATTGGGGATCGGCCCAGGCGATGAAGTGATTGTTCCGGCCTATTGCTGGCACTCCGATGCCACGGCCGTGGTGCGCGCGGGCGCGCTGCCGGTGTTCGCGGAGATCGACGAATCCTTCAACATCGATCCCAACGACATCGAGCCGCGCATCACGCCCAATACCAAGTGCATCATTGCCGCGAGCCTGATCGGTTGCCCGGCCGATATGGACAAGATCATGGCTATCGCCAAGAAGCACAATTTGAAGGTGCTGGAGGACGCCGCGGAGTCGGTCGGAACCAGCTATAAGGGCAAGCCGGCTGGCTCCATCGGCGACATCGGCATCTACAGCCACCAGGAGGCCAAGACCATCACTTCGGGCGACGGCGGCTCGGTGGTCACCAACGACCCGGTCCTGTTCGAGCGTGCGGTTCGTTTTCACGACCTGGGAAATGTTCGGCCGGCGCACAGGGCCGTGCTCGGAAGTCCCCACTTGGACCCCTTTGTGGGGACCAACTTCCGCATGAACGAGTTCACGGGCGGCATCATGCTGGCGCAGATTCGCAAGCTGGACAGCATCATCGGCGCCGCGCGCGCCAACGCGGCGAAAGTCTATGCCGGCGTGCGCGACCTGCCGGGCATTCGCTTCCGCCTGCTGCCCGATCCGGCGGGCGATTGCTGCCGTCAGATCTTCGTGCGCTTCAGCGACAGGGAGCACTGCGACAAGTTCAGCCAAGCCATGAGGGCGGAAGGCGTGGGGGTGTCCAGACCCAACACTTGCGTGGTTCTGCCGGGCCAGTCGTACATCGTAAACAAGGTCACGGCCCATCCGGCGTGGCCCACCTGGAACTCGCCGCGCGGCAAGGCGATCGAGTACGGCATGGCGAATTACCCGCAGACGGTCAATATCTTGCAGCGCTTTGCCGGCCCGGCGATGCATCCGAAACACACCGATCAGGACGTGGCGGACATTATTGCCGCTGTCCGCAAGGTGTATCCGCAGGTGACGTAGGCTAATCCCGCTTTGGTTTCGGGCTAAGCTATACTGGTTTTGAACACAGCAATCTGCGCGTTTGGCCAGCGGAGATTCATCCGGGCGGCCAGGCGTGCGTCCCGGGCCGGCTACTCAAGCGGCCCCAGTAATCATTTTTCTAAAGGAGATCAACATGGAGCAAGCATCATTACAACGAATTCGCGAAAAACCGCTGCCGCTGGAGTTTCCCGGCGTCCATCACATCGATGAGAAGGAAGTGGAGGCGGTGACCCGCGTCATGCGCTCCAGATCGCTGTTCCGGTATTACGGCGTCGACCTGCAGAACGAAGCCGACAGCTTTGAAAAGGAGTTTGCCGCTTTCCTGGGTGTGAAGCACGCGCTGGCGGTCGGCAGTGGAACGGGCGCGCTTTCGGTCGCTCTGGGGGCGCTAGGCGTGGGACCTGGGCAGGAAGTGATCATTCCCGCGTACATGTGGGTTTCGATAGCGGCGGCGGTGGTGAATCAAGGCGCCATCCCGGTGTTGGCCGACATCGACGACACCTTCACCCTGAATCCGGAGGCGGTGAAGCGGGTAATCACGAAGCACACCACGGGCATCATCCTGGCGCACATGAGCGGCGCTCCGGGAGATGCGGCCGCCATACAGTCGGTGGCCCGCTCGGCGAAGCTGTTCCTGCTGGAAGATTGCGCGCAGTGCAACGGCGGGAGCATTCGCGGCCAGAAGGTTGGGACCTTCGGCGACATGGCAATTTTCAGTTTCCAGATGAACAAGAACATGACCTCCGGCGAGGGCGGCTGCGTGGTTACGAACGACGACCGGCTGTATGCGCGCGCCTTCGCCTGCCACGATCTCGGTTACGCGCGGGACGCCAACGGGCGGCTGATCTCCGACGTTCCGGACCTCCAGTTGTGGGGGAAAGGGACTCGCATGGACGAACTGCGGGCCGCCGTTCTTCGCGTGCAGTTGCAAAAACTGCCGACCATCACCGGGAACATGCGCTCCAGCAAGTACAAGATCCGGGAAGCGCTCAAGAAGTTCCCGGGCGTGCAGCTCCGGCGGATTCAGGATCCCGCGGGCGACAGCAGTTGCTTCCTGATCACGACCTACGCCACTCCGGCCATCGCGCAACGCGTCGCCAAGGCGATGAGAGACGAAGGGATCGTGACATTCCCGCAGGGGATTTCAGACGTCGTAATGACCGAATGGGGGTTGCACCTCTATTACAACATCAGCAGCCTGGTGGCGCGCCGCAGCGTGGACCCCAATGGATTCCCCTGGAAGCTGGCCGAGAATCAAGGGCTGGGAGGCGAGTATACCAAGGGAACCTGCCCGGTGGCCGACAGCCTGTTCGAACGAAGCATTATCATTCCGATTCCGTCCTGCTTAACGGCGGATGACGAGGCGGACATCATCGCGGCGTTCGAAAAGGTCCTTCCGGACACCCTCTGAACCTGACATCATAGGCGCTCCCCGCCGCTCCGGTGGCGGGGAGACCTCATCGGCGCCGCGCCGCGACTGAGAGTAGTCTGTTAGTGCACAGGTGAATCCACCGCCCGCCGACAAGTTCCGCGCCATGCTTTCCCGGGGAGAGTTGGACCGGGCCGTCGCGCTGCTCGAACGGCTCGACCCCAACGTCGCCGCGGACGTGTTCCTCAGCCTCCCCATGGAAGAACAGGAGACCCTGTTCCGGCGAATGCCAACCGGGTTCGCCGCCGCTCTGGCGCCAATCTTTCCCTATTTCCACACCTACGTTCTCCTGCACACGCGGCCGCCGGCCGACATGAAAGAGATTGTCGAGAAGATGAAGCCGGCCGAGCGCCTGATGTTTTTCGACGATCTGCCGGAACAGTCCTGGCAACACCTGATGGACGAGCTCTCCGGTCAGGCCGGGGTGGAAGCGCCGGGAATCCTGCCGCCTGAAGTTGCGTTGGCGCCGGTTGCCGTTCCGATCGTCGAGGGCCGGCGCCTCGAAAAGAGTTTCGAACGGCCGGGCGGCGGCATGGTCCAGGTGATCGCTCCCCTCGATCTGCGTCTGGAGCCCGGCATGATTGTGGCGCTGCTGGGACCATCCGGTTCGGGCAAATCCACTCTCTTGCGGATGCTCTCGGGGTTGACAGCGCCTACCGGCGGCGAAGTCCTGTGGCATGGCGAACCATTGGCCCTCTCCAAGCCCAACGTGGCCATCGTGTTTCAAAGCTTCGCCTTGTTTCCGTGGCTGACCGTCCAGGAGAACGTGGAGGTCCCTTTGATAGCGTGCGGCCTGGAGGTTCGGGAGCGCCGCCGGAAAGCGCTGGCAACTCTCGATTCGGTGGGCCTCAAGGGATTCGAAGGGGCCTACCCCAAGGAGCTTTCCGGAGGAATGAAGCAGCGGGTGGGATTCGCGCGCGCGGTCGCCGTGGAGCCCGAGATCCTGTTCATGGATGAGCCGTTCTCGGCTCTCGACGTGCTCACGGCGGAAGCCCTGCGCGGCGAACTGTTGGAGTTGTGGCTGGGGAAGAAGATCCCCACAAAAACTATATTCCTGGTCACTCACAACATTGAGGAAGCGGTTCTCCTGGCCGACCGGATCCTGGTCCTCGGCCGAAACCCCGCCAAGATCCGAGCGGACTTCCGCGTTCCCATGGCCCAGCCCAGGGAGCGTACCTCCGCCGAGTTTCTCTTGTACGTGGACTACATCTACAAGATGCTCACGCAGCCGCAACTGGAAGCCCAGCCGCCTTCGGGACTCGCACAGGCGGCCAAGACCCATGCGATGCTGCCGCACGCCCGCCGCGGCGCCATTGCCGGCTTGCTCGAGCTTCTCAATGACCGCGGTGGCCGTGACGACTTGTACCGCATTGGCGACGATCTGCGTATGGAGTTGAACGACCTTCTGCCCATCGTGGAGGCCGCCAGCCTTCTCTCGTTCGCCCGGCTGGAAAAAGGCGACGTGGATATCACTCCCGAGGGCCGCGCCTTTGCCGAAGCCGATATTGCCACCCGGAAGCGCATGTTCCGCGAGGCCGCGCTGTCCCACGTCGCGCTGCTTCAGCAGATGGAGAGCTGTCTGACCAGCAAGGCGGACCATGCCATGCCGCTGGAGTTTTTCCGCGATCTTCTGCGCGAACATTTTCCCGACCAGGAGGTGGAGCAGCAGCTCGAAACCGCACTGAATTGGGGACGCTACAGCGATATTCTCTCGTACGACCGGCAAGCCGACCGGATTCGCTTATACGAGCCGGCAGCTCCAGTGGAGGCGGCTCCGCAGGAACGGGAATGACATCGCAGACGGCGAAAGTCACAGCGGCCGGTCCACCGTGGGCTGCACTTTCCCTGCGGATTCCGTCTCTCCTGGAGGACCTGCCATTCGTCCTCTCGGGACTGGCGCTAATTTACGGATTGCTCTCCCTGACGCGCTACTGGGCGGGTCCTGTCGGCGCGCAGCCTGAGATTCGCCTCGACGCCGCGGTTTTGCCGCAATACGCCTTGTTCTCGGTGGCCCGCATCGTGCTCGCCTATCTCCTCAGTCTGATGGTGGCCGTGGTCTACGGCTATGTCGCGGCGCATTACGCCGCCGCGGAGCGGATCATGATCCCGCTTCTCGACACGCTGCAATCCATTCCCGTGCTGAGTTTTCTTCCCCCCGTCATGCTTGCGATGGTGGCGCTGTTTCCCACCAGTCAACTGGGCCTGGAACTGGGCGCCATTCTGTTGATCTTTACCGGCCAGGTTTGGAACATGGCCTTCAGCGTGTATTCCTCCCTTCACAACATTCCTCGCGACATGCTGGAAGCGTCCCAGGTCTACCGGTTGAGCCGCTGGCAAACGTTTGTCCAACTGGAGTTGCCGTACTCCGCCATCGGGCTCATCTGGAACTCCATGATGTCGGTGGCGGGCGGGTGGTTTTTTCTCATGGCGTGCGAGATGTTCGCCCTGGGCTCCCGCGACCTTCGCCTTCCCGGCCTGGGTTCCTATCTCCAGACGGCCGCCAACGCCGGGGACACCGGCGCCATCGTCCGGGGGGTGGCCGCCATGGTTGCGGTGATCGTCCTCATGGATCAATTGATCTGGCGGCCTTTGATCGCGTGGAGCGAGAAGTTCAAGTTCGAGCAGGTGGAAGCGGCGCAGGCGCCATATTCCCCGATTCTCGATTGGCTCCGGCGTTCGAAACTGCTTGCCGCCGTGGGCCGGGCCACCGTGGCGCCGGCGCGCGAGGCTCTTCTGCTGCACTTCGCGAAGCGGCGTCTCTCTCCCAGTGGCGGCAAAGGAAAGCTAGCGCGCCCGATGGCTTGGGCGGTGGGGCTCGCGGCCGTGGCGGGCATCGGCTACGCCGTGGCCAGGATGTTTGTCGTACTGACGGCGCTTTCATCCTCCGGCATACGGAGCATCCTGTGGGGCGCCGGCGCCACGTTCCTGCGGGTGGAGGCGACGCTGGTATTCGCGGGCTTGTGGACGATCCCCGTCGGAGTTTACATTGGACTGCGCCCCAAACTGTCCGCCATCGCCCAGCCCATAGCCCAGATCGCCGCCTCGGTGCCTGCCACGGCGCTTTTCCCGATCGTGCTGTTGGCCCTGATTCGCATCGGCGGCGGATTAGGAATCGGTTCCATGGTTCTACTGCTGTTAGGAACGCAGTGGTACATTCTGTTCAACGTCATTGCGGGCGCCACGGCCATACCGTCCGACCTGAAGGAGGTCGCCGAAGTCTTCCGCCTCGGAACCGTCGAGCGTTGGCGCAGGCTGTTTCTGCCCGGCATCTTTCCCTACTTGATTACCGGGTTCGTCACCGCATCCGGCGGGGCCTGGAACGCAAGCATCGTCGCGGAATATTTCCGATTCCACGGCAAGACGTATTCCATTACCGGACTGGGGGCCGTGATCAGCCGTGCGACCGATAGCGGGGACTTCCCGGTGCTTCTGGCGGCTACATTGGTGATGGTGGCCATGGTGGTCACCATCAACCGCCTGGTGTGGCGGCGGCTCTATTCCCTGGCTTCGACAAGGTTCAAGCTGGATAGCTAACGTGGGGCGGACCGGGGTACCCGCGTCGTTTGTGGGTCCGTCTGCCTTCTTTGTAGCAGGCGCGCAAACGTTCGCGCAAACCCTCCCCAGCGGCGCCGCGACTTGCGCTATACTCTCTTCCACAGGAGGTCCCGATGCGAAAACCCGGCGCGGGGTTCCCCATCCTCCGGCGCGAAGCCGATGCGGCCGGAAACGGCTCCGTAGTTTCCTTCCAGGCGTACTCAATCAAGGAGAAAACGAAATGGAATTGAAGGACTTGAATCGTCGCGAGTTTCTGGCCCCGGCGGCTGCCGGTCTGGCGTTCTCCATCGTCCCCAGGCACGTGCTGGGCGGGCAGGGACACGTCGCGCCGAGCGACAAACTCACCATCGCTTACATCGGCTGCGGCACCCAGGGAACCAGGGAGATGCTACGGCTGATTGCCAATCCTGAAGTACATATCACGTCCGTCTGCGACCCGGTCAAGGACGGCGAGTTTTACATCGATTGGGACAAGACCGGGATCAGGGACAGCATCCGCAAGACGCTGGAGATTCCCACCTGGGGATCAAACATTAAGGGGATTCGGGCCGGGCGCGACATGGCCAAGGAAATCATCACCACCTACTACTCCAAGAAGCGCGCAACCGAGACCTACAAGGGCTGCAATACCTACGCCGATTGGCGCGAGCTGTTGGCGCAGGAGAAAGACCTGGACGCGGTCAAGATCATGACCCCGGATCACCACCACGCCAGGATAGCGGTAAACGCCATGCGTGCGGGCAAGCACGTACTCGTGCACAAGCCGCTCTCCAACCGGGTCGCCGAAGTCCGGCTGGTAGTGGAGACGACTAAGCAGACGAAGAAGGCCACGCACCTGCTTGCGTATCATGCGCCCATTACCGCGGTCCGGGATATGATTCTGGACGGCGCGATCGGCACGCTGCGCGAGGTGCACAACTGGACGGACCGGCCGTTCTGGCCGCAGCAGTTGCAACTTCCCAAGGACAGGCCGCCGGTGCCCGCGGGCCTCGATTGGAACCTGTGGCTGGGCGGCTCGCTCGACCGCCCGTACAGCCCGGTCTATACCTTCGCGGTTTTCCGCGGCTGGTACGAGTTCGGAGGCGGCAGCATCGCCGACATGGGTAACTATAGCCTGTGGCCGATTTTCACGGCGCTCGATCTGCCGGTTCCATACAGCATCGAGGCGCAGTGCTCCTCGTCGTGCCAGATCGACGACGGGGTGAGCACCATCACCCAGAACGATTTCGCCTTCCCGTACGCCAACCGTATCAAGTTCAAGCTCGCGGCGCATGGCAATTGGCCGGCGCTGGATCTCTATTGGTACGACGGCGGAATGCGCCCGTTCACCATCCCCGAGATGGAGGAAGACAAGCGGTCGATGCCGGCCACCGGCTCCATGTTCGTGGGCGACAAGGGCGTTATTGTGGACAACGCCATCGTCCCGGCGAAGAAGATGACGGCGTACCGCGCCGCCAAGGGGATTCCGGAGCCGGCGGCGGGTGGCCGCGGCGGCCGGGGTGGGGGCGGCGGCGGCGCTGGCGGCGACAGCATGTGGGTGCAGGCCTTCAAGGGCGGTCCCGCTTCCCCGGGGAGCTTCATCAATGCCGCCAACTGCTCCGAAGCCATCGCGTTGGCCGGCGCTGCCATGCGCATCAGCCGGAAGAATTTCGGAGAGAATCGCTCGGTACCGGCATTGCAATGGGACGCCGCGAACATGAAGTTCACGAACATGCCGGAAGCCAATCAATACCTGGTCCGCGAATATCGCGACGGCTGGAAGCTGGCCTGAGTGGGGCGGACCTCCTGGTCTGCCTTCTTCGATGTTGCCCGAAAGGCGGACCCCCCGCTCCGCCCCACTACGCGGTAATGACGGCCATTGAAATCGCGGACGATCTGGCGGCGCTCGATGCCGCGCTCGAACCTCTGCCCAACAGCCCCGCGGTGTTTGCCCTGTGGCCCCGCGAGGGCGATCCGTATCTTTCCAAAACCGCACTGCTGCGCCGCCGCCTGCTGCGCCTGCTGAAAGAACGTGAGAAGCCGTCCCGCCTGCTCAACCTGCGGCATACGGTGCGGCGCATCGAGTACTGGCTGACGGGCTCGGCGTTCGAATCGAGCGTGGTCCTCTACGAACAGGCGCGGCGTCACTTCCCGGAAACCTACCTTGACCTGATCAAGCTTCGCATGCCGCCCTACGTAAAGATAGTCCTCGCCAACGAGTTTCCCCGCAGCCACATCACCACCCACCTGACGCAGTCCGCGGGGCTGTACTTCGGGCCGTTCCGGTCGCGTGCGTCCGCCGAGCGGTTCGAATCGCAGTTCCTGGACCTGTTCCAGATGCGCCGCTGCCAGGAAGACCTCAAGCCCTCGCCGGAACACCCCGGCTGCATCTACGGCGAGATGGGCATGTGTCTCAGGCCCTGCCAGCAAGTGGTGGGCGCCGAGGAGTACGGCCACGAAGTAGCCCGCGTGACGGACTTCCTGAGGACCGGCGGTCGCTCGCTGCTGGACGCCATCGCCCATTCACGCGACCGCCTGAGCGAGGAGATGCAGTTCGAGGAAGCCGCGCGCCAGCACAAGCGCTATGAAAAAGTCCTGGAGGCGCTGAAGTTGCGCGACGACCTGGCCTGCGACGTGGACCATTTGAACGGCGTAGCTATTGCGCGCTCGGCTGCGCCCGACGCCGTCGAGATGTGGTTCGTCCGCGATGGCGCCTGGCAGCGGCCGCAACGCTTCAGTTTCGAAGTGCGCGAAGGTAAGCCTATCTCGCTCGACCGCCAGTTGCGGGAAACCTTCGCCGCCGTCGAGCCCCGCAAACTCACCCAGCGCGAACGGCGCGAGTACCTGGCGCTGCTGGCGCGCTGGTATTACTCCACCTGGCGCGACGGCGAATGGGTAAGCTTCGAGAGTTACGCCGACATCCCCTACCGCAAATTGGTCCACGCGGTATCGCGCGCGGGGCGCCCGGAGGCGCGCCCGGCATGAAAGCGCGTGTAGATCCACGAAACGCCAACCAGAATCAGCCCCAGCGCGATGAACGAGAGAATACGCGGCAGGGTGTCCAGATAGCTCAGGTCGTAGACAAACAACTTCAGAATGCAGCACAGCAGCATGGCGAGGCCGGACAGCCGCAGCGTGCGGTCGCGCAGCGGGAAGCCGGCGCCCAGCAGCCCCAAACCTTCCAAGCCCCACGCCACGGTCAGCACGCTGCCCGAGACCTGGTAGTAAAGCAGACCGGTCAGGAGCGTTGTCGCGAGCAGCGAATAGTAGCGCCGTTCCATGCGCTCACGCGGGCTCAGCAGTTGCGCGGCGTAGAAGCAGGCTACGGCGATGGCCGCGGCCAGCAACGTCTCATGCGACCAGAGATTGACCACCCAGCAGTGAACCAGCGCCGCCGTTCCGAGCGCGCAGGCCTGCCATCGGGGCGCTTGCCGCTCGATGCGCGGCGCTATGGCCGCCAGTAGCAGGGCTTCCACCGCCCATGCGGGGCCGGTCCAGGCCTGTGGCATCGCGTCGCGAAGTAAGATTGCGAAAAGCGCAGCGCCGGCGGTCGAGGCGATATCGAATAGCGCGGACCGCTCCGCCGCCAGGAACCGGTCCTCAGCCGACCAGAGCGCGCATAGCGCCGCCGCACAGCTCACCGCGGCGCCAATAGCCGTGGAGAGTGGCGGGTGCGGCATGGTAAACAAGGTGCCCACCGCCGCCAGGCACGCCAGCAGATAACCCTGGAGCCGGAAATCTTCCAACCGTCGCCACCACCCCACGAAGAAGGGCCCGGCCGCCAGGAGGAACCACACCCGGCCGCATTCGCGCGCGGGCGCTTCGTACCCGGCGATCAGGGCCGCCACCGCCGCCGCCGCATAGCCATAGAACCTATCCGCGGCACGCATGGCACGGTTGGCGTAGAAAACCACCGCGCCGATCGCGGCCACCGGAACCCATGCCGACGGAGGAATGGTCGATACCTCCACGACGGTCAGGTGGAGTAGTTCCAGCCCGAACAGCGGCACGGCCAAAAGGCGCAGAAGTTCGGCACGGAAGCGCAGGCCACAGAGATAGAACATCTCGGCCTCGGCCAGCAGCGCAACCAGCAGCCACTGGTGGTCCAACCGTTGGAAGATGGCCCCGGCAGCCAGCGCCGCGGTCAGGGTGGCGGGCCCGTGCCAGCCTCCCGAAAAAGGCTCCGCGTCCGGATGCAGGCGCGCACGCAATGCGCCGCTTACGGCGTATGCGATTGCGGCCACGGCCAGAAATGCCCACAGGCGTCCGGGATCGGCGGCATGCCATTTCAATAAGGAGAACGAGAGAAAGGCCGCCGCGTTCAGAGGCACGAGCCACGGCCCCGGAACGAGAATATCGAAGCTCTCAAACAGCAGCCAATAGACGGCGAAGATCGCCTGGGACGACCACAGCGGCGAATGGGGATCGCCGCGCAACGCGCAAACGGCATACGTGGCGACCATTCCGAACACGGCCAGCCGCCGCCAGCGAAAGCGTCGCGCGAGGTACAACAACGAAGCTGCCAGCGGGACCAGCGCCACCACGGAAAGCGACGTAACCTGGGTGATCGCCAGCGCGAAGAAGGCGCTGAAGTAGGCCACGCCCACGACGCCCTCCGAACGGTATCGCAAGGCGTGCGCGATGATCCCCACGGCCACCGCCATCAACAAGACGGCGCCCGCAACCGGACTCTGGATCACCCTGGCCGCGTCGAGCGCCTGCATGGCGTAGACCGTGAAGTAGAGAGCCGCCCATCCGCCGCCGATCAATCCGCGCGCGAACGTCTGGTAGCGCGGGCGGCGTTCATAGAAGATGCCGGAACCCAGCATTGCCAGCCCGGCCGCCAGGCCCACGGCGTCACGCCCCGCCGGACCCATGTGGCTGAACGAGTAGCCGAGCGCCAGGGCAATGCCTACCACCAGTACGAACGCTCCAATCTTGTTCAGCCAGTTGCCGCCGAGCAAGGTCTCCCAATCTGCGCTCGATCGGCGCTCGGGAACAGGCGCGGAGGCGTATTGGGGCTCAGGCCGGCTCGGTTCGGGCTCGGCAGGCAGCCCGGGGGGCGTTACGGTCTGCGGCGCGGGTGGTGTGGCCGGCGCCATCTCGGTCTGGATGGAAACTTCGGCGGCAGGACGTCCGGATAGCGAGACGGCCGATTCTTCGAGGATCCAGATTCGCTTCGTCATCTCGGCGAGCCGCCGGTCGATGGCCTCGAAGCGAACGATAATATCGGCGTCGGTCATAACTTCCTCCCGGGCGCTACTTTAACGCCCCGCCCACTCCGGCGCCCAGTACTTCACCGGTCGCCGCAAGGCTCTGGTCAAAAAACTCGCTCACCCGCCGCTCGTACTCCTGGCGCGCAACATCGTATCCATCGATGTGGCCACAGGCCGGAATCCGCCAGATGGACTTCGGATCCGCGGCCGCCTGGAAGTTGCGCTCGCTATTGACCGGCGGAATTACCGGGTCGCCCATGCACTGGATAATCAACAGCGGCCGCGGACCGATTCGCGCCACAACGTCCACTGGCCGTATCCGTTTCAAATCGACGCCGATACGCCATCGCACAATGGCCGTCGTAATCGATGCAAAAGGAAAAACCGGCAATCCAATAAAATGCTCGAAGCCGCTATCGATCACGCCAGACGCGTCGCTAAAACCGCTATCGTCGACAACCGCCTTGATCCGCGGGTCGTTGGCCGCGGCGAGCACCGTCGTGGACCCGCCGAGCGATAGCCCGAGCGCTCCGATCTTGACGCGATCCACATCGGCGCGCGTTGTGAGACAGTCGACCGCCGAGATGAGGTCGAGGTATTCCAGGGCGCCCAACGTCACTGCCTCTCCACCGCTGCGGCCGCGATTCCGCATGTCATAGGTGAAGACCGAATAGCCAGCCCGGTGCAGGAACTCCGCATACGGCAGCATCTGCGCCTGGTTGTCGCCGTAGCCGTGCGAAAGTACGATTACGGCCGGGCGCGCCCCGGGGAAGAGGGTTGCCGCAATCCTGACGTGAGTGCGGGACTGGAAGCCGATCTCCATCGGATGGAGGTCCGGGTAGTCCGCAAGGGTCGTGGAGTAATGCCGCGCGGCCGGATGAATGGCGCGCTCCGACCCCACCCATCCGATTCCTCCCAGTACCGCCATCAGCGCCGGGACCGGAAGCAGGACCCAGATGGCCCGGCCAGCCGGAAATACCCGTGTGAAATTGGATCTCATGTCAGGAGCATACGCCCCTTGGCCCGCGGAGGACCTTCCAGAATGCTTACAAAGTTCTCCGATCCTACCGCGGCCCTTGCGCCACCCTGCGCAGAATGTCCCGGAAGCGCGGATCGCCGCGCAGGGGCTCGGCCCAAGGATCGGTGTTCAGGTAAATCATGTAATCGGAGCGCTCCGCCAGCGCTTTCTCCGTAAACCCGATGGCCCGGTCCTTTTCGCCCATCGCGGCGTAGACGGCGGCGAGGTAAACGGAAGGTACGTAAGGGGCGCGTTGCTCCAACTGGTCCACCACCCGCTGCGCCTCCCGCCGCCTGCCGGCCAGAGCGTAGGTGCGACCCAGTCCTGCCAAGGCGAAAGCAAGGCTGCCCTGGAGATCCTTGGCTTTGTTGAACTCCACTTCCGCGTCGGAATACGCCGCGTTCTGCTCGTAGGTCATACCGAGAAGCGCGTGCCCGAGCGCGAACTCCGGTCCGATCGACAACATGGTCCGGTACTGTTCGACGGCTGCGCCATACTGGCGCGCCTGGTACAGGCACCAGCCTACTCCGGCGTTAATCACCAGCGACTGAGGGTCGAGCAACTGGGCCTTGTCGATCTCTTCGATAGCCTTCTTGGGCTGGCCCATGGCGAGCCAGTAGTGAGCATACCAGTGGTGGGCGGTGGCGTACCCGGGATTCAGGGCGATGGCTTGCTCGACCTGCCGCCGGGCCCCGTCCAGGTCCCAATCGTAGGAGAGAAGGACATAACCTAACGAAGTGCGCCCTTCGGCGAGCGAAGGGTCGAGCCGCACCGCCTCCAGCGCGGCCTCCTTGGCTTTTGGCATGACTTCGCGCGGGGGCGCCGCATCGGCGCCGGTCGACCCCAGCAACGCCCAGGCATCGGCCAGTCCGGAATGGGCGCGCGCATAGCCTGGGTCCTTGGCGATCGATTTCTGGAAATAGTCGATGGCTTGGGCGATGCCTTCCGGAGTCCGCCTGTTCCAAAACATCCGGCCGTGCGAATAATCCAGCCAGGCTGCGCTGTCGACCCGCCGCGCAATGGCCAGTCGACGTTTCTCGGCGGGGGTCAGCGTCACCTGGATCTCATGCGCGATGGAGTTGGCGGCATCATTATAAAGCTTGAGCACGTTCCGCAAATCGCCCGGGTAAGTCCCCGTCCAGAGCGGTTGCTCGGTTCGAGAATCGAATAGCCGGACCTCGATTTGGACCTGGTCCCCCGAGAGACGCACCGAGCCCTCGACGACGGTGCCCACGTCTCTTTCGCGGGCGATCTGGGTGAGGGGCTTTTTGGACCCCTTGTAGGTCATGGCCGTGGTAGAGGATATTGTCCGTAGCGACTGGATAGTGGTCAGCGTGTTGATCAACTCCTCGGTCATGGTGTCCGCGATGTGGTCCTGAGCGGGATCGCCCGACACGTTCCGCAGAGGGAGGACGATCAGCGAGCTGAAGCGCTGAGTGGCCGAAGCGCGCCGGTGCAGGTAATAGCCCGTCGCCGCCGCCAGCATGGCCAGTAGCGCCGTGGCGACCCATGCGGAACGCGGAATTGCGAGCGGCGGCCAGCCAGTGGCGGGCGCCGCGGTCTCAACCGCTTCGGCCGCCCCGGCCTTCAGGGGGGCTACGAAACGGTATCCGCGCTTGGGGAGAGTTTCGATGAACTGGGTTTCATCCACGCCTTCGCCCAGCGCTTTCCGCAGCGCGGAAATATTGCGGGCAAGGCCACCCTCGTCCACGAAGGCGTCGGGCCAAACGGTCTTCATGAGTTCGTCTTTCCCGACGATGTGGCCTGCGTTGGATAACAAAACCAACAGTGTGTCGGCGACCTCGGGCGTGAGAGGAATCAACTCATCGCCGCGAAACAAAAGCCGCTCCGCGGCATCGATGCGGAACGAACCGAACTCATAGACGCGCTGGACTTGGGGCATCGAAGCGGCGCCGGATGCGGAAATCAGATCCAATCTTACCGGAACCCCCGGCGCCGGGCAAGAAGCGTGCGGACAATGAGCGGATCATAGCGGCGATAATGGAACTAATGCAGATTCCCCTTACAGTGGTCATTCTGGCGGCAGGACTCGGAACCCGCATGAAATCGCGGCAGGCCAAGGTGCTGCACCGCGCGGGCGGCAAGGCGCTGGTGGAACACGTGGTGGACACCGCCTTGCAACTGGCGCCGGCCGAACGGATTTTCGTGGTCGTGGGCCACCAGGCTGAGGAAGTGCGCAGGGCCGTGACGACGCCTGGAATCGGGTTCATCGAACAGAAGGAGCAGAAGGGTACGGGCCACGCGGTGGCGATCGGGCGCCCGGAGATGGCCGACCTGGACGGCTACCTGTTGGTGCTCTACGGCGATTCGCCGCTGCTGCGGGCGGAGACGCTCCGCCGCCTGGTCGAGGCGGAGGTCGCTGGCGATGCCGCTTGCGTGCTGCTGACCGCCATCATGGAAGATCCCACCGGGTACGGGCGCGTGATTCACGGCGCGGATGGCGCGGTGGCCGCCATCGTCGAGCAGAAGGCCGGCACGCCGGAGCAACTCGCCATCCGCGAAGCCAACATGGGCATCTACTGCTTCCGCGCGGATTTGTTTTGGAAGCACGCCGGCGAGCTGAGCACGAATAATCTCGCCGGCGAGTACTACCTCACCGATATGGCGGAGATTCTCACCCGCGCCGGCCATCGCGTGGAGGCGATGCGCATCGACGACGCGCGCGAGGCCCTGGGCATCAATAATCGCATCGAGCTGGCGTATGTGGACCGACTGCTGCGTCAGGCAAAGACGCGCGAGCTGATGCTGGCCGGCGTCACCATCGAGAACCCCGACACGGTGACCGTCGACGCGGGCGCGCGCGCCGGCATCGATACCATCATCGGGCCGTTCGCGCAGATTCTGGGCAAGACCACGATCGGCGAGAATTGCCGTATCGGCGCCTGCGCCATCGTTCAAGACGCGGAGATCGGCGACCAGGTGGAGATCGGTCCGTTCACCATCGTGACCCGGTCGGTGGTGGAACGCGGCGCGGTGGTCGGGCCGTTCGCGAGGCTGCGGCTAGAAAATCGCGTCCGCGAGGGCGCGCACGTCGGCAACTTCGTGGAGCTGAAGAAGACCGATCTGGGCGCGGGGGCAAAAGCCAACCACCTGGCGTATCTGGGCGACTCGCGCATCGGAGCAAAGGCCAACATCGGCGCGGGCACGATCACCTGCAATTACGACGGCTACGACAAGCACCCGACCACCATCGGCAGGGGCGCGTTCATCGGCAGCAACTCGACGCTGGTCGCTCCGCTCGAGATCGGGGACGGCGCCTACACCGCCGCGGGCTCGGTGATTACCGAGGCTGTTCCTCCGGATGCGCTGGCCGTCGGCCGGGCTCGGCAGGTGGTCAAGGAAGAATGGGCCAGCAAGCGCAGGCAGCGGCGCGAACCGCGGAGGTAACGCGCGGGCGTGTTAACCTGAAATCCCATGCCTACCGAAGTCGCGGCGGAACCCTCCCCGTGGACGCCCGATTCCTGGCGGCGCCGGCGCGCATTGCAGCAGCCCGATTATCCCGACGCCGCTGCGCTCGATCGCGCACTGGCGGAACTGCGCCGGCTGCCGCCGCTGGTCACCAGTTGGGAAGTAGCGAGTCTGCGCGATCAACTGGCCGAGGCGGCGGCGGGACACGGATTCGTTCTTCAGGGTGGCGATTGCGCCGAACGCTTCGCGGATTGTACCTCGCCGCGCATCACCAACATGCTGAAAGTTTTGCTCCAGATGAGCCTGGTGCTGGTGGTGGGGGCGCAACGGCCGGTGGTCCGCATCGGGCGCTTCGCCGGGCAGTATGCCAAGCCTCGGTCGTCCGATTTCGAGACGCGCGAGGGCGTTCGGCTGCCCAGCTACCGCGGCGATCTGGTCAACGGCTCGGAGTTCTCGCCCGAGGCGCGCACGCCCGACCCGCAGCGGCTCTTGCGCGGTTATGAGCGCGCGGCGCTGACCTTGAACTTCATCCGAGCGCTCGTGAAAGGCGGCTTCGCCGATCTGCACCATCCCGAGTATTTCGACCTCGATTGGGTGGCTCATTCGCCGCTCGCCGACGAGTATCACCGCACCGTGGAGACCATCGGCGATTCGCTGCGTTTCATGGAGAACATCCTGGGCATCCGCGCCGGCGCCACCGACCGGATCGACTTCTTCACAACCCACGAAGCCCTGCACCTGGGCTATGAGGAGGCGCAGACCCGGGTTGTCCCGCGCCGGCCGGGCTGGTTCAATCTCTCGACGCACTTTCCCTGGGCGGGCATGCGGACCAACGACCCCGCCGGCGCCCACGTCGAGTACCTGCGCGGCATTGAAAACCCGGTGGCCGTGAAAGTCGGAGCGGGCTTCACGCGCGAGCGGGTGGCACGCTGGATAGAGTTGCTCGACCCGCGGCGCACGCCGGGAAGATTGACCCTGATTCACCGCTTCGGCGCGAAATCCATAGCCGACGCCCTACCCTCGCTGATTGAAGCCGTGCGCGCCGAGGGCGGCCAGCCGTTGTGGATCTGCGACGCCATGCACGGCAATACGCAAACCACCTCCGGCGGCGTCAAGACCCGCAGCTTCGAAGATGTGTACTCCGAAGTGGGTCGGGCATTCGACATTCACCACGCGATGGGCGGGGAACTGGGCGGGGTGCACCTGGAACTGACCGGCGAGAACGTCACCGAGTGCATCGGCGGGGCCCGCGGCCAGAGCAGCCAGGACCTGGCGCGAGCGTACGAATCGCAAACCGATCCGCGGCTGAACTACGAACAATCGCTCGAGTTGGCCTTCCTGATCGCCCGGAAAATGAAGAACGAAGGACGGTAAATACCACGCCGGTTGGCAGTAAAAATCGGATTTTCGGCATCTTAACGCTGAGCGCGATGGCGCTCGCGTGTGCGGCAGGGGCATCGCCCGAGGGCGATGGCGCCGCGCCGGACAGCGGCGCCAATGCCAACGCGGCTTCCGGTACGCCCATGGTGGATTGGTCGCCCGCCGAGAACCTGCCCCGCTGGCTGCAACTGGGTGGCCAGATACGAGGGCGGTTCGAGGATGTGTCCGGTACGTCGCTGGCAAGCTCCGCTTCCGATGCGTACTATCTGAGCCGTATACGAGTGAACCTCGGCATCAAGCCGTTCTCCTGGCTGAGGTTCTTCGCGCAAGCGCAGGATGCCCGCGTCGGCGGATACAACACCGCCCCTGCCCCGGCCACGCTTTACAATCCCATGGACCTGCGCCAAGGCTACGTCGCGTTGGATCTCGGCGGCGCCACGCGCGTGGGCGTAACGGCCGGGCGTCAGGAATTGGCCTTTGGCGGCGAACGGCTGATCGGCCCGGCGGATTGGGGCATGTCGCATACGTTCGACGCGGTCGATCTTTCCCTCACGCGCGGCCGGGCCAAGGTGGACTTCTTCGCCGGCTCGGAGGTTCTGATCGATCCCAGCAGGTTCGACCGGCACAAGCCCGGCGAGCATCTCTACGGCGCCTACGGTTCCATCCGCAACGTGCTGCGGGGCATGAATGTGGAGCCGTATGTTCTCTTCAAACAGACGCTGCAGGTGAAGAGCGAGACGGGGGTCGCCGGCGATGCGCTGGTGGTCAGCCCCGGGGTTCGGGTGGTTGGCAAGGCCCCCGGGCGGCTGGATTACACGGTCGAAGAAGTCGTGCAGCGAGGCTCGTATTCGTCGGACCGGGTGTCCGCAATGGCCCAGAGCTACGTGGCAGGCTGGACCATTGTCGATTCCGCATGGAAACCCAGAGTCAGCGTCGAGTACAGTTATGCCTCGGGAGACTCCGCGAACAAGGATGGCATCCGCGGCACATTCGATCAGTTCTACCCCACCAATCACGCCAATTACGGCCAGATCGATCAGTTCGGATGGAAGAACCTCAAGAACTGGCGCGCCGGCTTCGACTGTCTGCCGGTTCCGAAAATGAAACTCCGTGTGGACTTCAACGATTTTTCCTTGGCGACCGTCGAGGACGCGTTCTATAACTCAAGCGGGAATTCGATGGCGTTGAACCGGCTGGCCACCAGCGGCCAACTCGGAACCGAGATCAACACCGTGGCGTTGTATCAATGGACGAAGATTTGGAAATTTGGCGCGGGCTACGGACGCCTGTTCGCGGGCGATTTCCTGAAGCAATCCAAGGCCGGGCTTGGATACACGTATCCCTACTTGATGTTTACCGGCACTTTTTGACCGCGGGGCGATTGGCGATTACAGCGGAGTGATGGGCTTGTTATCCGAGCCCAGGTGGAACGACCAGGTCCGCATGGCGCTGGGAGGCGGCGTCAGAAGACGCGGCCGGATGAGGATCACAACCTGGTCGTACTGCGTGTTGTGATCGTGGGTGCTGGTAAGCGGGCCAATAAACGGAATCCGCTCCAAGCCTGCCACGCCGCCAATGGTGCGGGCATCCTGAGTATTCAACAGGCCGGCTACCATGGCCCATTCTCCGAATTTCAGCCGCTCCTGCGACTTGATCTGGCGATTCGAGATCACCGGAAGACCGTTTACGGCTGTTCCCGACAGCACCTTGAACGCCGCGTCGATGTCGAGCGAGACGTCCTCCACGTTGTGCACCAACGGAGTCACCTTCATCTCCAAGCCGAGATCCTCATAGTTAAACGCCGGAGGGAGAGTATAGGTCGAGCTGCTTACGGCGGTGGAACCCGTTCCCGCCGAATAACTGGAGCTGAGAATCGGGTACCGGTCCCCAACATGCAGCGACGCGGCCTGTCCGTCAACCGCGCGAACCGTGGAATCGAGCAGCACGTTGCCCGTGCCCTGCGACATGGTCGCTACCGCCGATGCGTCCATCACGCCAAGCCCCAGCAGCGTCTTGCCGCCGCCGAAGCTCAGAAGGCCGCTGATCGCCTGCGGTATCGACGGCTGGTTGTTGAACCAATTCGTAAGGGCCAGTAATGGAAACTGCGTCGGAAGGGAGATCCCATAGGTGACGTCGTTGTTGCGATTGATCTCGATCAATCGCACATCGAGCATCACCTCCGCGCGCGGGCGCATGAAATTCTCGAACATGTCGCGCGCCGGAAGCACCTTGGAGATGCGGTCGCGCAGGATCAGGGTGTTGTTCTGCGTATCCTGGGCGACGCGCTCGACGGCCATGGCCTGCTGCACGTCTCTGACGATTTCAGTGAATTCCTGTGGATTGGCGACTTCCGGAAGACGCACTTCCACCGCCACCACGGGCTCGCGTTCGATGCGTTTCTGCGGCGTATCCTTGACCACCATGAAGCGCTGGTCCGTCAGCGGAACGATGAAAGATCCGGTGGCGGCCTCCAGCCCGTGGAGCGCGTCACGGTAGTCCACGCCGTTCAGATGCAAATGGAATGAAGCGCCGGCCGGGTAGTCGCTGTCGAAGATGCACTCCAGACCGAAGGCCTTCGAAACCACCGCGAAGAGCGTCTCGGGCGTGCCGTTCACGTCGAAATCCCTAAGTCCCGGTTGGGCCTTCAACTGCATAGGGGGCAGCGGCTGCCGGACGGCGGCCCGGTCCTCGGGGGTCGCCGATTCGATATCCGGCAGCGGCGCAGCGGTCTTTGGCGTGGGCGGAGCAACCGGCGCGGCCAGCATCTCTTCCAGCTCGGCGCGCGTCCGGACGGCCTGGCTGCGCATCCAGTAGTCGCGGTTGCCGGGCTCCTTGGCAGCCGCCTCGGAATACAGGATGTACGCCTCGGCCATGTGGCCGGCGGCCTCCGCTTTACGCCCCTTGGCGAACAGTTGCGCGGCCGAAAGCTCTGCCGCCAGGAGAGCCCCGGCGGTGAGCAGGCAGAGAACAATTGCGCGTACTCCCACATTGGATTGACGCGCGGCCGGCCCCGTGCGTGCAAGCGATCTGCTGTGCGAACCTTATGCAAGGAGGATCGGAATGCAAGGCGCTCTGCTCCGGCTGATGGCCAACCCGAAGATTTGGATCGGACCCTCGGCTGCTTTCGCGGCCACTGCGCTGATTGCGTGGCTGGCAAGGCACTTCCTGTTGCGTGCGTTGCGGGCCTGGGCGGTGCGCACCCAGAGCCGGCCGGGAATGATCCTGGTGGAGGCGCTGCGCGTTCCCACACTGATCTTTGTCGCCATTCTGGCGGTGCATTTTGCCATTCAGGTCTCCACTTTGCCGCAGACGGTCACCACGATTGGGCCCAAGGTGCTGACAGCCCTGTGGATTGTCTTTTTCACGGTCATGTGCATGCGGATCGCACGGGACCTCGCGCGGCACTACGGCGCCAAGATTCCGGGCGCGGCGCGGGTTACCAGCCTGACCCAGAACCTGGCGCAGGGCGTGGTCGTGATTGTGGGCGTTCTGTGGCTGCTCAGGCTCTTCGGCTGGGGAATCACGCCGATTCTGACGGCTTTGGGCGTGGGCGGTCTGGCCGTCGCCCTGGCCCTCCAGGACACTCTATCGAACCTTTTCGCGGGTTTCTACGTGGCGGTGGCCGGGCAGGTGCGGCTCGGGGATTACATCAAACTGGACAGCGGCCAGGAGGGCTATGTCGCCGATATCACCTGGCGCAGCACCATCATCCGGTCCCCGGGAAGCAACCTCATTATCGTGCCCAACACCAAGCTGGCCCAGGCGATCGTCACCAATTACCACCTGCCGGAAAAGCGCCTGTCGGCATCGCTGCGGGTGGACGTGAGTTACGATTCCGACCTGGACCAGGTGGAGCGCGTCCTGCTCGAAGTAGGCACGCAGGGAGCGGGTGAGATTGCCGGAATGCTGGCGTCGCCGCCGCCGTCGGTGGCGTTCGATCCCGGCTTCGGCGAATCCGCTCTGGGGTTTACGCTCGGCTTTCAGGTGGAAGAGTTCAGCGGCCAGTCGGGCGTACGCAACGAGTTGCGCAAGCGAATCTTCCGGCGCTTCCGGGAAGAGGGCATCGCAATTCCCTTCCCTACCCGAACCGTGCGTCTGGAAGCGGCGGCGTCCGCGGCCTCCGTGAAGCCCGAACCGCCGGCGGCGCATCCATGATTTGACTTTGTGGTTTTTTCGACAAGGCCGGCTTCCCACCGGGGCGCGTGTCGTGGTATATTCGAAGCGCGTTTGAATAGCTTCAGCGAATCCGGCCGAGTGTTTCCGGGCAACGGCGTCATCGTCCTGCTTCCGTTCCCTCACCGATGAGCCCGCTTTCAAAGCGTCAGGAGAAATTGTGTGAAGAATATTTTCGTCGGCAACCTCGATTTCAACGCCACTGAAGAGGCTGTACGCAGCCTGTTTGAACGATACGGGGCTG
>OBLW0100000324.1_pt1 | contig 40575 bp, 28 predicted proteins | sample 1520161 | NCBI WGS metagenome assembly OBLW01 (sample SAMEA3539309, study PRJEB22396) | soil metagenome | biome: tundra; feature: field; material: soil | place: USA | collected 2010-05 | depth 0.15 m
GCGGGGCGCCTGAGGCCCTGCGCCTGCTGGCCGCCGCAGGCCCGGCCGGTCCTGGCCACACGGCACAGGTGACGGCCGCGCTGCGCGCGGCGGACGCCCACAATGGCCAGCCCGGGTCGCGCGAGTGGATGCCGCTGCTGGCCGCCGTGGTGCTGGCCCAGGGCCGCCGCGTGCCGGCCAGCCCCGCGGTAGCGGGGACGGCGGCGGGGCGTCTCGTGGCGTGCCGCCCGCATGAGCGGCCACCCGGCGACTGCCGGGACGCCATCCTGCTGGTGGACCGCCCGCTGCCGTCCCTGGCGCCGCTGCTGTTCGCGGCTCGCGGCGTCATGGCCCGGGCCGGCGCGGCCGGCTCGCATCTGGCCGAGGTCGCCCGCAGCCTCGGCGTGCCGATGGTGATTGGATGCCAACCTGAGCCGGTGACGGGGCCTTGCGTCGCCGGCCGGGACTGGATCGCCGCTATCGACGGCTCAACTGGCGAAGCCGCGCTGCTCGCCGGGTGAGGACGTAACGGGAATCGATGACAGCAAAGGTGGCGAGCATGGTGCGATGGGGAATTGTCGGGCTGGGCCGGATAGCTGATACTGAGATCGCCCCCGCGATCAATGCCAGCAAGGACGGGGTCCTGCAGGCGGTGGTCAGCCGGGACCAGGGGCGGGCGGACAGCTTCGCGCAACGGCACCAGGCGGCGCGCGGGCTCACGGACTACGGCGAGATGCTGGCCGACCCGGAGGTGGACGCGGTCTACATTGCCACCCCGAACGCCCTGCACGCTGACCAGGTGGTGGCGGCCGCGGAGGCCGGCAAGCACGTGATGTGCGACAAGCCGCTGGCGACCAGCACCGCCGCGGCCCGGCGCGCGGCGGCCGCGTGCGAGGCGGCCGGGGTCCGGCTGGGGATCACCTTCCAGACCCGGTTCCACGACGCCTTCATCCCGTGCCGGAAGGCGATCCAGGATGGCTCGCTGGGAGACATCCGGGCGGTGCAGGTGGAGATGAGCTCGGGCCGCACCCTGCTGAAGGGATGGCGCACCGACCCGGCGCTCGCCGGGCTGGGCAGCATCAACAACATCGGCGTGCACGCCTTCGACCTGATCCGCTACCTGCTCGGGGCCGAGGTGACCGAGGCGACGGCGATGATCGGGCATGAAAGCGGGCTGGATCCGGAGACGCTCGCGCTCGTGCTACTCCGTTTTGACACTGGCGCGCTCGCCTATGTCAACGCGAATCAGTCCGTCCCCCGCTACCAGGCGGACATCAGCGTCTACGGCACGAAGGGCACGGTGCTCGGCCGGTCCTGCACCCGGCCGAACATGACCGGAACGCTGAGCATCCTGACCTCCGGCGGGGACACCACCGTCGAGACGTCCAGCTTCGACGCCTACAGCAAGGCTGTTGCCGCCTTTGAACACGCCCTCAGAGACGGCCGTGAGCCCAGCCCGTCAGGGCTGGATGGGGTGCGCAGCGTCGAACTGACCACCGCCATCGCGGAATCGATCAGGGCCGGGCGTACGGTGGCGCTGGCCCCGTAGGCGACCGGCGGGATCCGCGAGCCGCGCCGGAGCGGGCCGGCTGCGGCGGAGGCCATCGCCCGGGCTCAGCGCGAGAGCATGCCCTTCAGCACCGCGAAAACACACGCCGGGTCCTCATCGAGGCGCCCCTGCGCGAGCGCGGCCAGGTGAAGCTGCGCGCTCGCCGCGAACAGCGGCAGCGGGCAGCGCACCTCCCGGCTGAGCCCGCTGATGAGGTCGATGTCCTTCTGGAAATATTCCAGGCGCATATTGGCTTGCGTGAAGTCGCCCGCGATCATCATCGGGCCCCGGACCTCGAGCATCCGGGAGTTCCCGGCCCCGTCGGACAGCGCCTCCAGCGCGAGCGCGGGGTCGAGGCCCGCGCGCTCCGCGAAAACCAGCGCCTCCGCGGCCGCTGTGTGGTGCACGGTGACCAGGTGGTTGGCGATCAGCTTCATCCGCATTCCGTTGCCGAAGGCGCCGACCTCGTACTGGACCCTGGAGAACGCGGCGAGCACCGGCCTGCACCGCTCGATGGCTTCCGGCTCGCCGCTGGCGTACACGGCGATGTCGCGCACCCGCATCTGGCTCGCCGTGCCGCTGAGCGGGCAGTCCAGCATCACCGCACCGGCCTGCGCGAGCACGTGCCGCGCCGCCTCCTTGTCATCGAGTGGCAGGGTGCTCGTCTCGACCACGATCAGCCCGGGGGAGGCCGCGGCCGCGAGCCCGTCGCTGGCGTCGACGACCGCCCGCAGCGCGGCCACCGAGGGCAGCGAGGTGATCACCACGTCGGCTGAGTCCGCGGCCTCACCAGGGCTCGCGGCCGCCCGGCCGCCGGCCTCTACGAGCGCGTTGGACGCTTCCTGGCGCACGTCGTAGCCCTGGACCAGGAAACCCGCCGCGAGCAGGTGCCTCGACATCGGACTTCCCATGTTGCCCAGCCCGATGACGGCTACGGTCGCGGTGTCAGATGCCATGTCAGTGCCATCCCTTGGGTAGTGGGCCGGGCGACGCCAGCCCTTGACTCTCGTGTTGTTCCTCACCCGCGGTGCCGGGGCGCCGGTGCGGTCAGACGTCGCGGCCGTGGCGGTGCCCCTCGAAGACTGCCTCGTACGTTCCCCGCGGCGCCACGGCGTCCCCGATCACGGCGCAGGAGAACCCGGCCCGCCGGGCCGCCTCGGCGAGTGAGTTCACCGACTGCCGCGCGGTGGCCATCACGACCGCGTCGGCGCGGACCTCGACGGTCCGGTCCGGTGCGTAGACGTTGTAGAGGGTGACTGAGTCCTGCGTCATCGAGCGGACGAAATGGTCCACGTGCAACTGCACGCCGCTCTCGTACACCTGCGGCATGATCCATTCGAAGTAGGCATCGGCCAGGGTCTCGCTCCCCACCATCGGCCACCTGGTGACCAGGTGCACCGTTTCGGCGCCGTTGCGCGCAGCGTGCACGGCGATCAGCGGGCCGATCAGGTCGGCCTGGTCATCGAGCACGAGCACATCCCCGCTCAGCTCGGCCTGGCCGGTCACCACTTCATCCCAGCCCAGGCATCGCGCCTGGTCCGCGCCGGGCAGCGCGGCTCCTGTCCAGCCCTGGAAGCCGTCCCGGCAGACCCGGGAGCCGGTGGCCACCACCACATGGTCGGCCCGCTCGTCGTGGCAGAGCCCGGCCAGCGATTCGTCCGTCACCTCCGCGCCCAGGTGGATCCGCGCGCCTGCCTTGCGGGCCTGGGCCTCCAGCCACCGGGCGATCTCCCGGTAGGTGCCGCGCCCGGGCAGCAGCGACTGGAGGCGCACGTGGCCGCCGAGTTCGGCGTCCTTCTCATGCACCGACACGGTATGCCCGCGCATGGCCGCAATGCGGGCGAACTCCAGGCCAGCCGGGCCACCGCCGACCACGACGATCCGTTTGGGCGCGCTGGTCTGCAGCGGCGCCGCCTTCCCCCACTGCCTTTCCCGGCCGACCGCCGGGTTGTACACGCACTGCACGCGCATGCCCTTCGACACGCTCTTCCAGCAGTGGTTGGCCGCGACGCACTGGCGGATATCGTCGCTGCGATCCTGGGCGACCTTCATCACCCAGTCCGGGTCGGCGAACAGCTGGCGGGCGAGCCCGATCGCGTCGGCCACGCCCGACGCCAGCAGTTCCTCAGCGACCTCGGGGGTGGTGATCCGGCCGACGGCGAACACCGGCTTGCTGCTCACCTCGCGGATCGCCGCCGCGTAGTCGCGTTCCCACCCGCCCTCGAAATGCATCGGCGCGTGGATGAACTGATGGTGCACGCCGACGCTGACATCCACGAAGTCCACGTCCGCCCCGGCCTGCAGGTCCTGCACGATCCGCAGCACGTCGGCCTCTTCGAGGTCACCCGGCCACAGCGAGGTCGAGTTGATCCGGAATCCGAGGAAAGCGCCGGGACCGATCGCGGCCCGCATCCGGCGCAGGGCCTCCAAGGAGAACCGGAGCCGCGCCTCGTAGCTGCCGCCCCACTCATCCGTCCGCTTGTTGTAGAGCGGGGAGAGAAACTGCCAGGACAGGTAGCCGTGGCTGAGGTGAAATTCCACCCCGTCCAGGCCGGCCTCGATGGCCCGGCGGGCCGCGCTCGCGTGGCAGTCGAGGATCTCCTCGATCTCTTCACCGGAAAGCTCCTTCGGGGTATGCCCGCCAGGGAACTCACCGAGCGGCACCTGGCTCGGCGCCATGGTGTACCAGGTGGCGTTGAGGTCGTAGCCGGGGTCTTCCTTGTACTGGGGGAAGCCGCGGACGCCGGTGTGGCGGAGCTGGACCGCGAGCTTAGCGCCGTGCCGGTGGACCGCCTCGGCGACGTTCGCGAAGCCTGCGATCTGCGAGTCGTCCCACAGGCCGGGCTGCGCGAGCGGGGCGGCGATCGAGCTGCGGTGCACGTGGGTGCCGCCGATGATGATCAGGCCGACGCCGCCGCTGGCGCGCTCCTCGTAGTAAGGGGCGGCGAGGTCATTGAACCGCGCCGACTGCGGGTCGCTTACCCAGGAGGGGCAGGTCGGCGGGAACACGATGCGGTTCTTCAGCACCTGCCCGCGCAGTGGCAGCTCGCTGAAGAGCCGGGGGAACCGGCGTGCTCCTGGGTGCTCGCTCATCGCCGCTCCTGCCTGATGCCCCGGCCGCCGGTCAGCTGGCCAGGGGACTGAGATCGCACCCTGCTAGTCCCTTCCCGGCACGTGCATGAACTTGCTCATCGTGAAGCCGCCGTCGATCAGCACGTCCGTCCCGGTCACGTAGCTGGCGTCCGCCGAGGCGAGGTAGTGCACCAGCGAGGCGACCTCACCCGGGTTGGCGATGCGCCCCAGCGGCGCGATCGCGCTCCGTCCGGCCAGGATCTCCGGGCGGCTGTACAGGTTCTCGGTCATCGGCGTGCGGACCATGCCCGGGCTGACCGACAGCGAGCGGACGCCCCGGCCGGCCCATTCGATCGCGAAACTCTTGGCCAGCATCACCAGCGCCGCCTTGCACGGCGCGTACGCGCCGGTGTTCGGGTAGGGCGCGTGCGCGGCCGTCGAGCCGATGAACACGAGCACGCCCGAGCCCTGGCGGAGCATCAGCGTGCCCAGTTCCCGGCCGAGCAGGAAGCCACCTCGGAGGCCGACCGCGAGCAGCCGGTCGAAGCTCTCCGTCGGCAGCGATTCGAGGTGGCCTGGCATGCGCTGGATCGCGGCGTGCACCAGCACATCCGCGCGCCCGAAGCGCTCGTCGATGGCGGCGGTCATCCGCTGGACCGCTGCCTCGTCGGACACGTCGATGCCGAAGGCCACAGCGGTTCCGCCTGCCGCCTCCACCTCGGAGGCGACGGCGTCGCATGTCCGCTGATCCACGTCGATCGCCGCGATCGCCGCCCCGTCCGCGGCGAAACGCAGCGCGCTGGCCCGCCCGATGCCGCCGCCCGCGCCGCTGATGACGACGACTCGTGGCACCTGTCCCGGGTACGTGGCGCCGGAGCCGGCCTGAGCCGGCCCCGGCGCCATCGACGGCTGGTGGGCCGTCACTTAACCTTCGCTTCCGCGGCGCTGACGGTCGCGGCGGAGATTGTCTCGAGTTGCTGGAGGGACCCGGAAGGCGACGCCTTCACCACGTTCCACGGACCCGACACGTTGTGGTACTTGTCGAAGTCCATCGGGCCGCTGGCCCCGTCGTAGTTGATCTTCTGTCCCTTCTTCAGCGCCGCCACGCCGGCCGCATAGGTGAACACCATGGTGCCGGGCGGGTTCGACGCCAGGATCAGCCCGCGCGTGATGTCGGTATTCGACGTGCCCTTGGCGGCGTCCATCGCGAGCGCCATGTCGATGACCCCGTCATACGCGTAGTTCGCGCCGGCCAGCGGGGCCGAGTGGAACAGTTTCTGGTATTCGGCGTTGAAGATCGGCCCGGCGCCCGTGGTGGGCGTGCCGCCTTCCACCGAGGTGACCTCGGCGTGAGCGGTGGACGCGCCGACAGCGCTGATCCAGTCGCTGCCCGCCGTGATGTCAGTCCCGATAAAGGGAAGCTTCGTGCCGTTGAGACCCTTCAGCCCGTTGAAGAAGGTGGCCGCGGTGGGTGGGTCCAGCTGCCCGAGGATTGCCTGCGGGTGCGTGGCGAGCAGCTTCACGATCTCCGAGTTGTAGGAGCTCTGCCCGGGGGTGACGTTGACGACCGTGGTCAGCGAGCCGCCCAGCTTGGTGAAGTCGTTCTTGAGGAATGGCTCGAGTTCCTGCTGGGAAGCTTCGGTGGTGAACAGGATGGCCGCCTTCGTGTAGCCCTTCTCCCGTGCGTACAGCGCGAGCGCGAGCGCGAGCTGCGAGTCCGAGGGGTTGATGCGCCAGATCCACTTGTCAGTGTTGTTGTCGAAGGCGGTCGAGCCGCCGTTGAACATGTCCGGGATCTGGTTGCGGTCGATGATCGGGTGCACCCCGAAGATTTCCAGCGTGGTCGGCCCGATGATCCCGACCGGGTGATTCTTGGCCAGTTCCTGCTGCAGCGAGGGGACGGCATCAGCCGGGTCACCGTGTGTGTCTATTTTGTCCAGGACCAGCTTCTGCCCCATGATCCCGCCCGCGGCGTTCACCAGCGCGGCCCCGGCCACAGCCCCGTCATACATAGCCTGCCCAATTTCCGCGTAGGCCCCGGTGTCGGAGCCGAGCACGGTCATGTGGATCGAGCCGCCTGTGCTGCCGCCGCCGGAGCCCGACGAGGTGCCTGAGCTGCCGCATGCCGCCAGGGCCAGCGCGCCTGCGCTGGCCAGCGCCACGAAACCACTGGCCCGTCTTCTCCTGTGCCCCTGCTGTATCAAGCGTGTCATCGCCCCAGCCCTTTCTTTCTTGCCACTGTTGTTGTCCGGCCGGCATCTGCGTGTCTGCGCGGGAGGGCAGCCAGCTGCCTATCCGCCCAGGTACATGTCCACGAGCTCAGGTCGGCCAAGGAGTTCCGGCCCGGGGCCTTCCGCGACGGTCTCGCCGTTCACCATCACGTAGGCCCATTCCGCGTGCCCGAGGGCCCGCCTGGTGTTCTGCTCCACCACGAGCACGCCGATGCCCCGGCTCCGGACGGCCAGGATGTGCTCCCACACCTGTCCCTCCACCAGAGGGGCCAGGCCGGCGGTCGGCTCGTCGAGCAGCAGCAATTTTGGCTCCGCCATCAGCGCCCGGGACAGGGCGAGCATGCTGCGCTGCCCGCCGCTCAGGGTGCCGGCGGGCCGCCCGAGCGCGGGCCGCAGATCGGGGAACAGGTCGCAGACCATGTCGACCCGTGCCTTCACGCCTGACCGGCGCCGGTACGCCCCCACCAGCAGGTTCTCGTGCACGGTCAGGGTGGCGAAGGTGTTGGCCACCTGGGGCACATAACCGAGGCCCCGGGCCACGCGCTGGTCCGTGGACAGGCGTGACACGTCCTCGCCGGCGAACATGATCCGTCCCTGGTCCAGGCTCAGCTCGCCGGCCAGCGCCTTCAGCGCGGTCGACTTGCCCGCTCCGTTCGGCCCGACAATGCAGTTCAGGCCGCCGGCCCCGACGCTGAGGGAGGCGCCGCGCACGACCGGCGCTCCGCCGTACCCGACCACGATGCCCTCGGCCGAGAGCTGCGGCGACTCAGGCATGGGGGGCGCCCTGACCCAGGTAGGCCTCGACGACCTGCGGGTTTTTCCGTAGTTCGGTCATGGTGCCTTCCCCAATCACTGCGCCGGCGCCCATCACGATCACGTTGTCGCAGGTACGTTCGACGAAGCGCAGGTTGTGCTCCACGATTACGACGGTCACGCCGCTGTCGCGCAGACCGGTGATCGCCCGGCCCAGTTCCTCCGCCAGCACCGGGTTCACGCCCGCGAGCGGCTCGTCAAGCAGCACGATCTTCGGCGCCGCCATGGCGACCCGGGCGAACTCGAGCAGCCGCTTCTGCCCGCCGCTCAGGCTGCCCGCTGGCTCATGTGCCACTGGCGTGAGCTTCAGCCGCTCCAGCAGGCCTGCGGCCCGTTCCTCGAGCAGCCGCTCCCGCCGGCCCAGCGCGCGGCGTGCGAACAGCGCCCGCCAGATGGTCTCCTGTCTCTCGGCCGGAGCGGCCGCGATCACGTTCTCGGTCACGGTGAGCGCTGGCCACTCGCGCGCCACCTGGAAGGTGCGGACCAGGCCCTGCCGGCTCGTCCAGTCGAGGCTGTGACCCTGGATCTCCTGCCCGTTCAGGCGGATGATCCCCTTATCCGGCTTGATCAGCCCGGAGATCAGGTTGATCGCGGTGCTCTTGCCCGCCCCGTTGGGCCCGACGAGCCCGGTAATGCTGTGCGGAGGCACCGAGAACGTGCAGCCCTGGACCGCACGCACTCCGCCGAAGCTTTTCCATAGGTCTATGACGTCGAGGGCGGGTGTCACCGCTGGGTTGGCCACCACGTCAGCTCTCGCCCGGCCCGGCGCCGCGGCGGCCGCGCCAGTTCCACGATCCCGCGGTCCGCAACTGCCCGCTCATGGTCTTCAGTTCCGGCAGGAGGCCTGCCGGGCGGAACCGCAGGACCACGATGATGAGCAGCCCGATGGCGATGGCCTGCACCGCCGGGCCCGCGTTCGAGTTGCTGCCGAAAGCCGGTATGAGCTGGACCAGCTGCGGGAACGCGACCAGCACGATCACTGCTCCGGCCACGGCGCCGAGGCTGTTGGCGGTGCCCCCGACCAGGAGCGCGCCGTAGAGCAGGAACGTCTCCAGGGGGGACCAGGACGCCGGGTTGAACGCCGATATGTAGTGCATGAACAGGCTGCCGCCCAGGCCGGCGACCACGCCGCCGATGACGTACGCCTTGAGCCGCAGCCGGTAGGGGTTTCGCCCGAACGCGGCCGCTGCCACCTCGTCCTCGCGGACGGACTTGACCGCCCGGCCGAACGGGCTGCGGCGGATGAGCTCGAGGACCACGAACACGCCGGCCAGGATCACAACGCACAAGCCGAAATAGAAGGTCTGGTACGCCTGCGGGCCGAGGTGCAGCACACCCTCGAAGGGCTGGCTCGCCCCGTAGAGGCCGTTGTAGCCGTTGAACAGCGGGGTGTACTGGCTGATCACGGTGTAGCCGATGATCGTCGTCGCCACCGTGACGATGGCGAAGTATTCAGCCCGGAGGTTTCGCAGCGCGACCGAGCCGATGGCCAGGGACAGCACGCCGGTGAAGATCCCTGCCCCGAGGAACCCGACCACGAAAGGAAGGCCCAGGCCGAGGATATAGTGCACCTCCGGCTGCGTGCTGGCGGCCGGCAGGGTCAGCACGCCGTCCGCATAGGCGCCGACCGCGACGAACAAGTAGAACCCGAGATCAAGCTGGCCGCCCAGTCCCCAGCGGGAGTTCAGCCCGAGGGTGAGCAGGGCCGTGATCGCGGCCAGGGTGCCGATGCTGACGAGGTACTGGAGCATCTCTCTCCGCCTCAGGCAGCCGCGGGCTGACGGGCGGCCACGAGGCCCTGCGGGCGCAGCAGCAGCGTGAGGATGAGCAGCGTGAACGCGACTACGGTCTTGTAGTCGGAGCTGATGTACAGCGCGCTCACCTCCATCGTGATGCCGACGACCAGGGAACCCGCCATGGCGCCGTAAGGCTGGCCAATGCCGCCGAGGATCGCGGCGGCGAACACGATCAGCAGGAACTGGAAGCCCATGGCCGGGTACAGGCCGCCGGTGCTAATGCCGAGCACGAAACCCGCCAGGCCGGCCATGGCTCCGGTAAGGACCCAGGTCCGGTTGATGACCTGCGCGGAGTTGATCCCACTGGCCTGGGCCAGGGGAAGGTTCTCGGCGACGGCCCGCTGGGCCCGGCCGAAGTAGGTGTACTTCAGCAGCACGTGGACCGCGGCCATGATCGCCACCGCGAGGACGATGATCAGTTCCTGCTGGGTGGTGAAGAGGAAGGGGCCGAGGTGGTGTGGTGTACCCCCGCCGAGGGGCAGCGGCTGGGTGGATCCGCCGAAGATGAGCAGCACCACGTTCTGGATGATGATCGATGCCGCGATCGTGAGCACGAACAGCGTCAGGCCGGCGACTTTCCGCCGCCGGAACGGGGCGAACAGCAGCTTGTTGATGGCGACGCCGACCACGCATCCCGAGGCGATGGCGGCGAGCGCCGCCAGGAGCGCGTTATGGACCGCCCGGTCAGTGACAAGCGCGGCGTACGCGCCAACGGTCATCAACTCGCCATGGGCAAAGTTGGGTACCCTCGTCACCCCGAACTGGAGGGACAGCGCGACGGTCGAGATGGCCAGCACCGAGGCCGTCACCAGCCCGAAGCCGATCCCGAGAAACAGCGTGTTCATTCACGCACGCGCGCTGCGGTCGGCACGGTCGGGGCGGAGCGGCCGGGCCCGGATGGAACCCGAGCCGGCCTGCGGGCAGGACCGCCGCGCCGTGTAGCCCCGCTGCCGGGGCGGCCTTGCCTGGGCACCGCCTGCGCGTCGCGGGCGGGCTCGTTGTTGACCACTGTGGCTCCTCCCGTTCGCGTCTTCGCGTCGGAATTGTCCGCCCATGCGCGGTCAGAATCGTCTGACTCGCGGTGTGGGGAGCCCGCCTGCTGCCAATAGCAGGATTAAAGTCGAAAGTTAGCATGACTACAGAAGAGCGTCAACAGCCTTGCTGGTCAGCGCTAGTAGGCATAGTGTCGCTTGACACCGGCCCGATGTGATCAGGAGGAGCCTGGCGTGTTTCTCGACGTCCACAACCACGTCATCCCCGACGCCGTGCTGCGCCTCGGCGAACAAGAGCCGGGGCTCGGCTTCTCGGTCGAGGGTGGGGTGTGGCGGGGCCCCCACCATGTGCCATTCACGCTCCTAGAGACTTTCCGCAGCCCGGAGGGGAAAATCAGGGACCTCGGCGAGCGCGGGCTCTGGGGGGCGGTTGTCTCCCCGGCCCCCGTCCTGTTCGGGTATGACCTTCAGGCTGACCTGGCGGATGCGCTGTGCTCGGCGAGCAACGACGGGATGGCGGAGTTCTGTGCTTACGCACCAGACCGCCTGCACTGGCTGGCCAACCTGCCGATGCAGGCCCCCGAGCAGGCGGCACGGACCTTCCGCGACGCGGTCGCGGCCGGGGCGGTAGGGGCCGCTATCGGGACGTCGATCGCCGGCCGCCGCCTCGACGAGAAGGAGTTCGACGTCTTCTGGGCTGAGGCGGACGCTATAGGGCGTCCCGTGCTCGTGCACCCGGCGTTCAACTGCAGCCACCCGGCACTAGGGGAGTGGTACTTGCAGAACGCCATCGGCAACCCGCTTGAGACGACGATCGTGGTGGAGCGGCTTATCTGCGCCGGGGTGCTGGATCGCTACCCTCGGGTGCGCCTGGTGCTCATGCACGGGGGCGGCTTCCTCCCGTACCAGACTGGGCGCTTGGTGCACGCCCGCCGCGTTCGACCGGAACTCGCGGACACGCCCGCCGACGCCTGGTCGTTCTTCGGCCAGCTGTACTTCGACACGATCACCCATGACGCACAGGCACTGCGCTACCTCGTCGAGCGTGTCGGCGTTGACCATGTCGTCCTGGGTACCGACCTGCCCTTCGACATGGCACTGTCGGCGCCGGTGGCGACGCTGACGGAGGCGCTGGACGAGGACCAGATCCAGGCAGTGGCGGTCCGCAACCCCCGGGCGCTCTTCGGCCTCGGCTGAGGCGCGGCCGGGTAGTGCACGGCGGGGCAGCCGCCCAGGATGTTGGCGGCGTCGTCGAGGCGCCGGAGCAGCCCGGAGTCGTTGAAGTAGTAGATCTGCTGGCGGCAGTGCGCGACGATCGTGTCTGGGTAGGTGCCTGGCAGGCTGTGTTGCGCGGCGTAACTCCTCGGCGGTGTTCACGATGACGCGCTGCGGGTTTCCCGGAGCCCAGGGGTGGGCAAATGCATCAGATGCCTCAGGGTGCGGACGGGACCGGAATCGTGATCGTCGGCTGCGCCATGGCCGGGGGCAACGCCGCCGTAACCCTGCGGGAGGAGGGTTACCGGGACCGGGTCACCGTTATCGGCCGGGAACCGGGCGTCCCCTTTGGCCGGCCTCCGCTCTCCAAGACGTACCTGCGGTCGGAGGAAGATCTCGCGGACTGGTATGTCAGGCCGGCCAGCTGGTATGAGGAGCACGACGTGGGCCGTCTCGTGGGGTCCAGTGTCGCGGTCATCGATACCGCCGCGCATACGGTGCTCCTCGGCTCGGGCCAGGAGCTGCCGTACCAGAAGGTCTTGATAGCCACAGGCGGACGGAACCGGAGGCTCGAGCTTCCGGGGGCTGACCTGCCTGGCCTCCACTACCTGCGCACGGTGGCCGACTGCGAGGCGATCAAGGGCGAAGCTGTGGCGGGTCGGCGCGCGGTAGTGGTGGGCATGAGCTTCATCGGCTCCGAGGTGGCGGCCTCGCTGACGCAGCTCGGGGTGCACGTGACCGCCATCTTTCCCGGCCGGTTCCCCCTTGAGCGGGCGCTCGGCGGGGAAATCGGCGCGGTATTCGGCGCCATCCACCGCGCGAACGGCGTCGAGCTGCTCGCCGGGGAGCAGGTGGCCGCGTTCGAAGGGGCCGAGCGGCTGGAGGCGGTCACGACCGCCAGCGGCGTTCGCGTGCCGTGCGACTTCGCCGTGGCTGGTGTCGGGATTGAGCCCGAGGTGCCGGCCGTCGCGGGGCAACCGGTCGCGCAGGATAACGGTGTGCTGGTCGACGAATTGTGCCGGGCAAGTGCCGCCGGCGTCTACGCGGCCGGCGATGTCGCGAACCATCTTCATCCGGTATTCGGCCGGGTCCGGGTCGAGCACTACAACAACGCTGAGAAACAGGGTGCCGCTGCGGCGAGATCGATGCTGGGCTCGGATGCTCCCTATGACTACATCCATAGCTTCTGGTCAGATCAGTACGAACACAAGCTCGAGTATGTCGGCCATGCCACGAAGTGGGATGAGTTCGTGGTCCGCGGGAGCGTGGCGGAAGGAAGGCTGGTCGGGTTTTACCTCGTCAACGGGCTGGTGCGGGCCGCGGCCGGGCTCGACCGCGGCGGTGACCCCGAGCTGGACCGCGATTCCGAGATGGCCGCGGCTGCGCGCCTCGTGGCCGTGCGAGCCCAGCCTCCTCGTGGACTGCTGGCCGACGAGCGGGTGGACCTGTGGTCGTTGGGGAAAAAAGAGGCATGAATGCCGCCCGGGCTGCTCGCCGCCTAGGCATTGGAGAAGAGAGGGATGTTCGCCCCGCTGGCCGGGGCCAGCGGGCTATCCAGCAGCGCGAGGATCAGTTCCGCGACGTCACCGGGTGTCAGGCCCGGACGAAGTTCGGGATTGGCCCGGCGCAGCATCTGGGTGTCCACCGCTCCCGGACTCACGCAGATAGCGCTGATGCCGTGCGGCCTGCCTTCTACGGCGATCGCCTCCGTCAGGCCGATGACCCCGTACTTGGAGACGTTGTAGGCGGCCAGGCCCGGGAACTTCTCGGTGGCGTAGATGCCCGAGAGCGAGGCGATGTTGACGATCCGTCCCTCGCCTGCGGTGCGCATGGCGGTGAATGCCGCGCGGCAGCACAGGAACGAGCCGGTCAGGTTGACCCCAAGCGTCGCTGCCCAGATATCCGGCGTGGTCTCGGCGAACGGCGCGGACGTCAGCACGCCAGCCGCGCAGACCAGGGCGGCGAGAGGGCCGGTCCGCGCGGCGGCGGCGAACAGCCGCTCGACATCGTCGACCTTGCTGACATCTGTGGGTACGGGCGTGGCCGCGCCGCCGGCGGCCTGGATGCCGCTGGCGACGCTGGCGAGAGCGTCACGGTCGCGGGCGGCGAGAACGACGTGCGCGCCGGCGCCCGCCAGGGCCCCGGCGGTGGCCGCTCCGATTCCCCGGCTGGCGCCGGTGACCATCGCCACCCGCCCGGCCAGCCAGTGCCCGGGGTCACTCATTGACTGCGGCTCCGGGCGCGGCGGCGGATGACCCGCTGGTAGAGCTGCTCGTGAGCATCCAGGCTCCGTTCCAGGTCGAGATGCCTTTCGGCATGCTCGCGGCACGCCGCGCGGGAGATCTGGGTCGTCTTCCGAACGCTATCCGCGGCCGCTTGGATGTCATCGGGCGCGACCAGGAAGCCGGTCACGCCATCCACGATTATCTCGCTGAGTCCACCGCGCTTGAACGCGACGACAGGAGTCCCGCACGCCTGGGCGTCAGCGGCCGCCATGCCGAAGGGCTCGTCCCACCTCGCCGGGCAGACAACGACCGCCGCGCGGGCCATTGCCGCCCACATAGATGTTCGAGGCACTCCCTGATGCACCGCCACGCCTGGCGCGTCACGCCGGGGGCCGACCTGTTCTCGTGCGTACTCGGCGTCGTAGACGTCGCCGTAGACGTCGATCCGGGTTCCGGCCGCCTGGGCGATGTCGATCGCCTCGGCGGCTCCCTTCTCGGGACTCAGCCGGCCGGCGAAAACGGCGCCGTCCCCGGCCGCATCCGACCAGGGGACGGAACGCGTCGGCACAAAGGGCGGGAGGATCGCGTCGACCCGGGTGACTCCCCGCCAGGTGGTCGCCTGGAACGCGGACACGCAGGCCACGGCCGGAGGCTGACCGCCCTGGGCGGCCTGGCCAAGCGCTGCCGCGACCGCCGCGTCCGGTGGCAGGTGAAGCGTGTGCACGACAGGCGTGTTCAATCCGGTGGCGAGACTGATCGCCGGGGCGTCGAAGGCGTGATTGTGGATAACGTCGTACCGGGTCTCCCGGACAGTGGAGTAGGCGCTGGCAAAGGCGGACGCGGCCGGGGCCGGGTCGCGGCTCGCCGGGCCGGCCGCCCGGTACAGGGTGGCGGCCAGGGATCCCGGGTCGACCCCGGTATCGATGACCGTGACCCCTGGTATCTCCGATCCGGTGGCCGCGTAGACGTGGACCTCGTGGCCTCTGCTGACCAGGCCGCGCGCAAGGTCGGACACGAAGGCCTGCGAGCCTCCGCCCTGCGGCTCGCGGATGGCTGACACGAGCGGCGCCATGATCGCGACCTTCACCGTGTGATCACCTTGAAGGCGAGGTCGCGCGGCGGATTGATCCCCAGCACCTCATACGGGACCCGTCGGCTGCTGCGGCGGCGGACCTCCGTGACCGCATGGGGATAGAAGATCTCGGCCAGCTCGACCGCCTCGCGGTGGCTCGCGAACTCCACAGACATCGGTCCAGGGAAGCTTTCGTACTGGTAATGGCGGGCGGCAAGCCAGCCGATGTTGTTCGGCCAGATAATGGCGACACAGCCACCGGGCCGGCAAACCCGCTCCATCTCGGCCAGGCCGACGTCGCCGCCATGGCCGGGGGCGGGGGTGAATACAGAGCACGCGACGACCAGATCGGCGAAGCCGCTCGCGACGGGCAGGTCGTCGAAAAACCCGTGCGTCACACGGGCGCGGTGTCCATGGTCGGCTTTTGCCAGCTTCCGCTCAAGTATCTGGCGCAGGCCAGTCGCGGGCTCAATAGCCACTACCTCGCGTCCCCGATCGATGAGTTCCAGCGTCAGACGCCCTGAGCCGGCGCCGACCTCGACAATCCGGTCCGCGCTGCGCGGCAGCCAGTCAACTATTCCGGGATGGAGCCGTTCCGCGCTGGCCATTCGCTCGTAAAGCTCCGGCTCGAGCCGGTACAGCAATTCCCAGGCCAGGGTCACGTCGGCCTGCGGATCACCGCCCTCGTCAGGCGCAAAGCGCCGTGCCTCGTCGCGGGTGAGTACCCGGAGGTCCGCAGCTGTGTAGCGGCTGCGCAACTCCCGGCCCAGGCGGGCCGGGTCCTCAGAGGTGATCACCGACCTCGGCCCAGTTCTTGTCGGTCTCCGAGACTCGGACTGACCGCAGCAATCCTTCAGGAAGCTCGCGCTGGAGCCTCTCCCAGAAGGTCACTGCGAGGTTTTCCGCCGTCGGGATGAGTCCTTCCAGCCACGGAACGTCAGTATTCAGATTGCGGTGGTCAACGTGCTGGATGATCTGCTGGTGCATGACGTCCGAAAGCCGCTTCAGGTCCAGGACATAGCCGCTGGCGTCGTCGATCTTTCCGGCTACCACGACGTCCAGCGCGTAATTGTGACCATGCAGGTTGACACATTTCCCGAACAGGCGCCGGTTCTCGTCATCTGATAGGCGCGGATTACGCAACTGGTGCGCAGCGTTGAACGTCTCGCGGCGGCTCACCAGCACGGTCGCCGGGCTGGTCATGGCTCTGGGTGACGGTGACCGCATCCACGTCCCTCATGGCCGTGATCAGGCATGTCATGCCTCCACTCGGCTGGTCGGCAGCCCGACGATGTCGCCTCGGTCACGATGCTATCGGAGGACCACATCGAACACCGTGCGCGCTCCGGCGGCCGGTCCCGAGGGCCGGTATGACGGCTGGCAGGATCAGCCGCTGCCCGGGATGCTGGGCACGACCCACTGGATGGCCCCCACCGAGCCAAGGCCGCTATTCAGCACGACCCGGAGCTTGGTGGTGGTGACGGAGCCGAAAGTGACCGCGTTGAACGTGTTGTCCGCGGTCGGATAGGTGCCCGGGTTCGGCACGTCCGCGAATGCGCTGCCGTTCCAGTACTGGACCGTCCAGGATGCGGGCAGCCGCACACCGCCGCCGTCATCAGCGAAGTAGACGGAACTGCCGTTGGTCATGATGGGCTGAGTCCAGTCCAGCTCGATCCACTGCGTGCCCTGTTCCGGCCAGGCGCCCCAGTACGGGGTCAGGTCGTTGTCGTCACTCGATTGGACGGGGTAGATCCCGTTGTTGATGGCGGTCACCGTCGTCCACGGCGAGGCATAGGACGCGGAGGGGGTTGCCGTCAGCGCCAGGTCCGTCGCTCCCGATGGCAGCGGCAGCGGCGGCTGCACGTGTACCCACTGCTCCGCGCTTGTCGAGCCTGACGCGCCGTCCGGGGCGTCGTACGCCGCCGAGACCACCAGCCCGCTGCCGCCGTTGGCGTCGGCGGGCGGCGTCACGTCCCAGGTCACAGTCTTGGTCTGGCCGGGCCCGATGGCGGTGAAGCTGGTCGCCGTCGTGGGCGTGGTCGTCCAGCCGTTCGGCGCCTGAAGGGATAGCCGCACATTGCTGATATCGCTCGCGCCGGTGTTCGTGATGGTGGACGAGGCGGTGGTCTGTGTCCCGGAGGTCAGTGTCGGCTGGCTGTGCTGGCCGGGCACGGTGCTGACGGCCTGCACGCTGAGCGCGGGCCGGGCCGCGTCGCCCAGCCGGATCACGGCGAACTGGCGACCGGGGCTCATCGTCACGGTGTGGGTGGCGGCGTCGTAACTGCCCCCGGAGACTGCCCGCACGCCCGCGTCGGCGAACACCGGCAGCTGAACCTGGACATCGTCGCCAGGCGCCTGTCCGGTCACGGCGACCTGCACGATCGTCGCCCCGCGGTCAGAGCCGACGCTGATGCGCACTCCGTAGGTGTCCCGGCGGCCGCGGCCGACGTCGTAGGAGGACGTCAGGTTGCTGACCGAGATCGTCTGGCCGGGGACGACCCACGCATCCGGCACGCCGCGCCCGATGTAGAGCGCGGTGCGGTAGCGCAGCGAGCCGTCCGGCGCCTTGGCCGTTACCAGCCCCTGGGCGACCAGCGCCTGCATCAGGGTCTGGGTTTGCCCGGCCATCGGCCAGGCGTACGGGATCGCGCCGAACTCCGGTGCGGCATGGCTGCCCTGCCAGGGATTGTTTGGGTCAGGCGGCGAGCCGTTGGCCTCCCACCACGCGTTCGGGCCGCCCGTGGTGGTGGCGACCTGCCAGGCGTAGCTAGTGATGGGCAGGTCCCGGTAATGGTCGCCGTACAGCGCCGCCGCGGAGTACCCGGTGTTCAGCGCGACGCTGTAGCCGGTGTACGCCCCGAAGGAGGGATAGGGCACGCTGCCCTGCAGCCGGCTGAAGCCCATCTGGTACAAGCTGTCGGTCTGGCTGGGGTCACCGAGGATGCCGTTCAGTCGGCCACCCTGGAGGAAGATGCTCCAGACGTTCTCGCCCCACAGTGCCTGGGAAGCCCAGTTCGCGTCGCTCGCGGAGTTGCAGCGATCGGCGGTGACCGGCTGGTTCACCTCGCACGGCAGGAAGTCGAAGCCGTTCGCCTTCTCGTTGGCGGCCAGCCCGGCGTTGGTCGCATTCAGCAGGCTGGTGTACGCGCCTTGGGCCCACTGCGCCTCGGCCTCCTCGCCGACGCGGGTCGCGATGTAGGCGTATGCGGACAGGCCGGCCAGCGCGGTCTCGTCATCGAACAGCCAGCTGCCGCCGGAGTCGTTGTCGAAGGAGGGCTGCAGGTAGTGCGTGCTGGCGTCCAGCTGCGACAGGTAGTCGGTGTGCATCATCGTGTATAGGCTCGGGCCCCACTGGCTCGGCCCGTTCGCGTCGTCGTGGAAGTACTTCTTGACGAAGGCGGTGTCGCTGGTTCCTTCCAGGTACTCGGCCCACGCCAGGGGGGTCCGCCACACGCCGTCCCAGTACCAGTTAGCGCCTTCCTCGTTGAAGGTGGGGTTCTCCGAGATCCGGCCCACAAGCAGCAGGTTCTGCGCATCGGTGAAGTCGCCGAGTTCGAAGCGGTTGGCCAGGATGCCCGGCAGGTCGTGGTTGAGCAGCCAGTCGTAGTTGTTGGCGCCGGAGAACGGCGCCTTGCTGACCTGCACGATCCTGGTGTATACGAAGGCCGCCTTGTAAGCATTGTCGATCGCCTCGCCGGGATTGGCGAGGCCGCCGGTGTCAGGCAGGGTCAGGTTGGGCAGCGAGAGTGTGGGGATGACCGAGAGGCGCTGGTTCCAGTACCTGGCCATGTGCTGGTAAGCACTGTCGTAGGGCAGGGCTCCGGTGCCGGGCTGGCCGGGCGTCAGCGCGGCCGCGCCGGGCAGCGTGCCCCCTACCGTGAAGGTGTCCACCGCAGCGACGAAGTCGTGGCGAGCGGTCTGGCCCGGCTGGACCGAGTCAGCCTCATCGTTCAGCGCCACCAGGCCAGGCCCGGACTGGTCGGCCGGCACGGCCACCGCAGACGAGCTGTTGTTGGTCACCGCGACCCTCGTGTACACGAGTTCGGCCGGGCTGCCGCCGATGGTCTGCTGGTCGGCGAAGTCGGTGATCGAGATCTTGACGCCGGCCCGGGTGAACGACGTGGTCAGGGCGGGCAGGTAACCGTCCGCCATGGTCCACTGCACCGAGCCGGGCGCCGGTGCCTGGCCGGCGGCCAGCCCGTAGTCGTACGCGCCGAACGAGTACATCGCGCCGCAGTAGGTCTGGCCGCCCTGCTGGTAGTGCGCTGGCACGCCGCGGGCGAAGTAGGAGCCGGACAGGTAGCTGAACGGCGCGTAGATGTTGCCCTCCCAGCCGATGACCGTCTGGTTGGCGAAGCCGAAGCCGTGCGGGTCACCTGGGACAGGGAAGTTGGTGCCGTAGCTTTGCGGGAGGGTCGAGTCGTTACAGGAGTTCACCGGAAGGTTCGGCAGCGGCTCGAAGCCGACGCCATCCGCCGGTACGTTCGGCTGTGCGTTCGCCTGCGTGATCGTGGCGCCGAGTGCGGATCCGGCCGGGAGGGACATCGCGACAGTGGCGGCGAGCGCGGCGAGGATGGCAGTTAACCGGCGCCTGTTGCTGCTCATGACTGGGTCCTTCGTCCTTACGACATCCATGGCGGGGGGACGCGTCCGACCGCGGCCCGCGCTCGTGACGGCAAAGCTAAGAAATCCTTTTCCGTGGACGCTAGCAACCGGGCCAGTGCCGGGTCAACCCCCGCTTGGCCTGGACCCGGACAGGTATTCTTGGAGAACAGGCAAGCCCAGTGGGAGAGGCCCCGCCAGTGGTTGCTGTCCCGCTGCGGGGCCTGGGGAACGCGGCCAGGAAAGGGATTTCTGATGGGGGAAACCCGTTCGGTGACGATCGCTGACGTCGCGGCCCTGGCTGAGGTGTCGATCGGCACGGTGTCGAAGGCGCTCAACGGGCGGGGCCAGCTGCGGGCCGAGACGCGTGAGCGCGTCCAGGCCGCCGCTGAGCAACTCGGCTTCCGGCCGAACCCGCTGGCCCAGGGGCTGCTGTCGGGCCGCAGCTACACGGTCGGGTTGATCACGACCGACAGCTTCGGGCGGTTCACCATTCCGGTCATGCTCGGGGCAGAGGACGCGCTCGGCGAGGGCAAGGTGTCTGCCCTGCTCTGCGACGGCCGGGGAGACCCGATCAGGGAGCAGCACTACGTGCGGACCCTGCTCTCGCGCAAGGTCGACGGCATCATCGTCACCGGACGGCGCACCGACCCCCGGCCGCCGATCGCCTCCGACCTGCCCGTGCCGGTGGTCTACGTCATGACGCAGTCGCAGGACCCGGATGAGCTCTCCCTGATCCCCGACGATGAGCAGGGCGGCGAGCTGGCGATGCGGCATCTCGTCACCGGCGGCCGGACCCGCGTCGCCCACGTGACCGGCCCGGAACGGTTCTTGTCCGCCCGCCAGCGGGCGGCCGGCGCGCGGAAGGTGCTCGCTGGCGCCGGGCTGGATTTCGCCGCTGGCCAAGTGCTCTACGGGGAGTGGAGTGAGGAGTGGGGCCGGCAGGCAGCGCACACGGTGCTGCACGCCGCGCCCGGCACCGAGGCGATCTTCTGCGGCAGTGACCAGATCGCCCGGGGCGTCGCGGACGCGCTCCGCGACGCCGGCCTCCGGGTGCCCGACGACGTCGCACTGGTCGGTTACGACAACTGGGACGTGTTCGCCACGACGTCCCGCCCGCCGCTGACCACAGTGGACCTGTGCCTCAAGGAGCTTGGCCAGCTGGCGGCCCGCAAGCTCCTCGACGACATTGGGGGCAGCCCCAGCCACGGGCTTCACAAGCTCCCGTGCCGCCTGGTCATCCGTGAATCGACCGGAGCACGCCGGATTCTCCAGCCTGCCGCGGTGGCCGTAGCTCCCGGTTCCGTTGCCGCGCGAACCCAGGACACATAGCGGCGACGCGGCGATCGAGGCCGGCGACCCGGTTGGCCGGTGAGTGGCTGGCCGCCTGGTGGTCCCCGGGGCCGCCCGGACCGCCGGGCGGGCTCACCCCCGATGCCATCAGCGGGCAAGTACGCAGAACAGGTTCCCCGGCTTCGCGTGAATGTTTCACGAGAGCTCCGGAATGCGACGGAAAACGGTTTCTGCGTCACACGCGCGCTACCTCGGCAATCGGACGCACGCGTCCGGTGAGTGCCCCGTCGTCGCGAGCCTGACCGTTGACGAGCCCGCGGGACAGTTCTAAGCGTTAGCGCTAACAGCTTGCGCCAGCGGAGTCGCTGGTCCCGGAGCAACCGTAATGAGGGCTACGCCATGGCCTATCCGCCCCTATCGCCATGCGGCACGTACGGGTACGTCACCGAATGCGCCTGCTATCCACCTCGCCGGGAGCTCGTCCAGCCGGCGCGCCCGGGCGGCCGGTGATGACGCCATGAGGTACCCCGTCGCGAAGCGCCGCCCAGGGCGCGGCCTGGCCGTCATGCTGGCCGCCGCACTCCTGCTGGCCATGACCGGCGCCCATCCCGCCAACGCCCAGCCGGCCGCCTTCACCACGACGAACGTCAACGTGGGCAGCGGTCTGTGCCTGGACGACCCCAGCTCGCAGACCACCGCAGGCGTTCAGCTCATCCAGGGCACCTGCGACTCCGCCAGCAGCCAGAGCTGGACGTTCACGCCGGTGTCCGGCGCGGCTGGCGCCTACACCATCACCTCGTTCGCCGGGCTTTGCGTCGATGTCTCGGGCCGGTCGACCGCCGACAACGCGCATGTCATCCAGTGGACGTGCAACGGCCAGACCAATCAGGAATTCCAGCTGCAGCCGGTAACGGTAAGCGGGGCCAGCAACACCTTCAACCTGGCGGCCGTGCATTCTGGCAAGTGCATCGTCCCGGCCGGGGACGCCACGGCCAATGGCACTGCGGTCGTCCAGTTGCCCTGCACGACCGCCACCACCCGCGTGTGGCGGCTGCCCGGCTACGCATCCGGCAGCGGCAGCGGAAGTGGCTTCCAGGGGCTGCCCAGCTTCAGCACCAACGCCTGCCAGAACCCGAACCTGCCGCGCTCCTATGGCACGAACTTCCCGGTCCCGTCCGACCCGAACGGCCAGGGTTTCGCGAACGAGACGGCGATCGGCTGGGACGGTAACTACTGGCCGGTGCTCGAGTACCTGTCCGGCTCGTTCTTCGCCCGCGGCGTGGTTAACACTTACACCCAGAGCGGCACCAGCTACTGCGGCGCCATGTACTCATTCAGCGCCTACGACTACGGTGGCGCGCCGGCCGCGCAGTCCGTCCAGTGGACAGAGGCGAGCGGCTACCTGCCGGCCATGACCACCACCCGCACCGTCGGCAGCGTCGTCATCGCCATCACCGACTTCGCGGACAAGGTGACCATCGGCGGGAACCCGTTCCTGCTCGTGTACGCGCAGGTCGCGGTCACCAACAACGGCACAGCCGCGGTGACGGTGCCACCGGGCGGCTCTGGGGCGAACCTCATCCAGCTCACCAGTTCCTCGCTGAACACCGTCCAGCCTGGCCAGACCAACGACAGCCAATTCGTGGTGGCGGTGGACAACTTCGGCGCCGGCGCGGCGCTGCCCACCGGATCCACGCTGTCCGGGAGCGCGCCGAGCTACGCCACCGCCTTCAGCCAGATGACGTCGTACTGGAACAGCAGGCTGGCCCAGACGGCCAGCTTCACGCTGCCGAACACCAGCCTGCCGAACACCGGGAACCTGGCCAACCCGGGCACCGCGCTGTCCAACGCGTTCAAGGCCGGCGCCATCTACAACCTGATGATGCAGGTCGGGGAGAACGAGTTCTCCGCCGCCGACAACTACGCCTGGCTGCTCAACCATGACGTGCCCGGCGAACTGCAGGCCAAGTTCGACAGCGGGGACTTCACCAACGCGGAAAACCTGCTGCTCACCGCGCGCATCTCAGAGAGTTCCAGCTTCAACGAGGTGGGCGCCAACTGGTACTGGGACGGCGTCTGGAAGACGCTCGGCACCTGGGCCGACTACCTGCGGCTGACCGGGGACGCGACGTTCGTCAGCACGTATTTCCACGACGACGCGAGCGGACCGAGCCCGTGGGGCCCGAGCCTCTACACGATGATGCACACGATGTATACGGCGCAGCTCAGCTCCGACGGCGCGCTGGCCGCGTCCGACGACAACGACTCGGAGGGCCGCTGGCTGTTCGACGACTTCTCGGCGCTCGAAGGACTGGCCGCCTACAAGTACATCGCGAGCACGATCGGGCAGACCAGTGAGGCCGAGTGGGCCAACACCGCGTACACCAACCTGCTGAACGCGGTCAACACGCTGGTCAGCAGCGACGAGACGGCCAACGGGTTCGACTACCTGCCGTGCACCGTCGACCAGCCGAACTCGGCCAACCGGTGTGGCACCTACAACGACGCCAACTGGGCCTCGCCCGGCTGGGTCGGCCAGGACCAGTGGTCCACCATGCTGATGGGCGGCACCCTGACCGGCACCATCGGCGACCCCGGCCAGATCGACAACATGTACCAGATGGGGTTCAGCAGGCTGGCCGCGAACGGCCTGCCCTACCCGACCTTCGGCGCGTTCACCGGATACTCCACCGCCTACAACACCAGCTACTCCAACGACGGGCTGTACAGCAACAACTACCGGGACCTGCCGATCACCAGCTACGCCTGGCAGATCGAGACCACGACCGGCGGCCCGAACGCCTGGTGGGAAGCCAACGGTTCAGGGCCCAACCCCAGCAACCCCTGGATCGGCAACCACGCCCCGCCGGAGTTCGGCGCCTGCCCCTACGGCTGGCCGATCTCCGGCCAGCAACTCGGCCTGCTGCAGGCGATCGCCGCGACCGGCCTGTCCGCCTCCGGCGCCGGGCCGTACACCTACACCGAGCCGCTCTACATCGGCCGGGGCATCCCGAATACCTGGATCGCCGCCGGCCAGACGATCGCGGTGAGCAACCTCACCTCGGCATACGCAGCCAGTTCCGGCAGCCGCAGCACCTACGGCGTCTCGATCGTGGTGACCAAGCCGGGCGCCACGCGGGTCGTCACGGTGAGCATCACCGGAACCCCGCCAAGCGGACCCGTCTACATCCAGTTGCCGGTCTTCTTGTCGACCGGCGTGAACTCGGTCAGCGGCGGCAGCTACAACTCAGCCACCCACACCGTGACCGGCACGTCCGGGACCACGCCGATCGTCATCACGCTGGCCAGCTAGCCCGTCATGTGGTCATCCCGCATGCCGGCCGCACCCAGAGGAGATATCCCATGAGGCTCAGCCCCCTGTGCCGAACTCCGGGCGAACGGGCCGGACGCGCCGTCATCGCGGCCGGCGCGGCCCTGCTCATCTCCAGCGCACTGACCGCGACCGCCGCCATCCCGGCCGCCGCCGCCAGTGGCTGCCAGGCCACCTACACGATCAGTTCCCAGTGGAATGGCGGCTTCACCGCCAACGTGTCCATCACCAATCTCGGCAGCCCGATAACCGCCTGGACCGCAGGCTGGACGTTCCCGGGCAACCAGCAGGTCACCCAGATCTGGAACGGCAGCGCCACACAGTCCGGTCAGTCCGTCACCGTCATGAACCTCGGCTACAACGGCTCAGCCGCGACGGGCGCGAGCGTTTCCTTCGGGTTCAACGGCTCTTACTCCGCCACCGACGCCGCGCCCAGCCAGCTGACCTTCAACGGCACGGCATGCACCGGAACCGTCAGCTCCCCAACCCCAACGCCGACCTCAACCCCCACGCCCACCCCAACCCCAACGCCCACCCCAACCCCAACGCCCACCCCAACCCCAACGCCGACCTCCACCCCGAGCCCTCCGCCTGGCCCGCCGGACGCTCCGGGCACGTGGACGGCGGCTCCTGTCAACCCGGCCACCGGTGGCGCGGCCACGTTCCTGTGGCTGCTGACAGACGGCAGCATCCTGTCCAACGGCTCCGGCCTGAACCAATGGGTCAAGCTCGTACCCGACTCCCGCGGCAACTACGCCGACGGCACATGGGTGACCCTGGCCGCCAGCCCCTACGGCATGGGGGCAGCGCAGGATCACATCCTGCCCGACGGGCGCTTCTACCAGGCCGGCGGTGAGTTCATCTACGACTTCCCCGCTGGCAGTTCGGCAAGCGATCACGACGCTGTCCAGCTCTACAACCCGGTCACCAACACCTGGACCCTGGGCCAGCAAGGCCTCTACGGCGCCCTAGATGACAGCGGAAGCGCGACCCTCGCCGACGGCAGCATAGTGTCCAGTGACATCAGCGCCGCGCAGACGCAGATCTTCAACCCGGCCAGCAACACGTGGGCCGCCGCGGGCCCGCGGCCGGCCCCCGCTGGCGAAGATGGCTGGGTAACCCTGCCGGACGGATCCGTCGTCTCCATGAGCACCGGCGGCCAGTACCGCTACAACCCCAGCAGCAGCACGTGGATCACGCTGCCCCCGGCGCCGTCGGGCTACGCGAATGGCGGCGTCGACCCGGCCACCACGACGCTCATGTCCAACGGCAAGATCTTGGTCATGGGCAGTAATACCTCTGCCATCTATACTCCCGGAGCCCCAGGAAGCTGGGCGCAAGGGCCAGGGATGCCGCAGGGAAGCTTCGTCGACGACTCCTACGCCGACCCCGAGGTGAACGGGAAAGTCATCTTCGACACAGTAAAATGCAGCTGGCTAACCGGCGCGTGCGGCTCTGCCTCCGGGCCCGAGATCGTCGAATACGACCCGGCCGCCAACACCATGACACCGATTTCCGAGCCCCCCGATTCCTCCGGCCAGGCGGTGAACTTCATCAACCTGCCCAACGGCCAGGTGCTGGCCGCGGCGGGCGGCCGGGACTGGATCTACACCCCGGTCGGCAGCCCGCAGAACTCCTGGCGGCCGACCGTCACGTCAGTCACCGCGAACAGCGACGGCTCGTACCATCTCACCGGCACCCAGCTGTCAGGTTTTGTGACCACCGGAGAAGATGATTACCAGGACCCGCAGGGCTTCCCGGTCGTCTACCTGACGAATTCGGCCGGCAGCGTCTACTACGCGCGCTCCGACAACTTCAGCACAATGGCCCCGAGCACCCCCGGGGAGGTTGAGACCGCCGACTTCACCCTTCCCTCGGGCCTTCCCCACGGGACATACAACCTCTATGTATCCGCATGCGGCATTTCCTCGGGAACGTCATACTCATTCACCTACTGATCCATGCTCAGCGACGGTCCGCCGGCCCCGGCCGGCGGACCGCTTGCGTCTTCGTGAGCGCCACAGGTCTTGAACAGCTTTGGCGCGGCGGCCGGCCGGGCGGCGCATGAAGTTTTCACGTCGTCGGGAGTCGTTACCGCGTCCGCAGATGGGCGGCTGGGATGCGACCAGCACGACGGTGAGCACACGTACCTGACATGCCATGGCTTGTCATGCCTGATCAAACAGCAGACTTCACGTTCCCCCGAGTATTGACACAAAACCCAACGAAGTCTTTCATGTGGAGTGCTGGCCGAGCACGGCGGAATCGGGTTCCGGCAGGTGACCCGGTGCTGCCCGGCAATGCCCACCGCCATCTCCGGCCCAGCGTTGGCCAGGCACCGGATGAATGGAGGACAGCGATGTCCACAGGCAGGAGTGCGCCACGGTGGCGCGGCGTCCAGGTTCTGGTCCTCGTGCTGGGCGTGGCCGCCTCAGGGCTCGCCGCCGCGGGCGCGGCGTTACCCGCTGCGCCGGCCAGGGCCGACAGCAACAACAGCCTCGGCGCCACCCCCCTGATGGGGTGGAGCAACTGGAGCTACATCGGGAACGACCCGACCACGGCGAAGATCGAGGCGCAGGCGGCCGCGATGAAGAGCAGCGGGCTGCTGGCGGCTGGTTACCAGTACATCAACGTCGACGACTTCTACTACCTGTGCAACTCGAACGGGCCCGAGGTCGACGCCAACGGCAGATGGGCGACGGATCCGGGCAAGTTCCCCAACTCCGGCTCGACCCCGGGCATGGAGGCCCTGGGCAACTACATCCACGCCGAGGGCGAGAAGTTCGGCATGTACGTGACCCCGGGCATCGCCGAGAACGCGGTACTGGCCAACAGCCCCATCGCCGGAACCAGCTATACCGCCGACGAGATCGCCACGACGACCGCTGAGACGAACTACAACTGCGGGCACATGGTCGGCCTCAACTACAGCAGCCCCGGCGCGCAGGACTTCATCAACTCCTGGGCCGACGAACTCGCGTCCTGGGGCGTGGACTACGTCAAGATCGACGGCGTGGGCGCCTCGGACATCGCCGATGTGCAGGCGTGGTCCACCGCGCTCAAGCAGACCGGCCGCCCGATGTGGCTGGAACTGTCCAACAACCTGCCGATCGCGGACGCCTCGACCTGGCACTCGCTGGCCAACAGCTGGCGGACCACCGGCGACATCGAGTGCTACTGCTGGCCCGGCGGGGTGGATACCACAAATCCGGTGCGCACTCCGCTGACCGACTGGAGCAATGTCGCCCTGCGGTTCAACAGCGCCGCCGCGTGGGCGCCAGACGTGAGCCCGGGTGGCTGGAACGACTTCGACTCACTCGAGGTCGGCAACGGCAGCAACGACGGCCTGACCGTGCCCGAGCGCCAGAGCATGATGACGCTCTGGTCAATGGCCGACTCCCCGCTGATCCTCGGCACCAACCTGACCAGTCTCGACCCGACCGACCTGGCGATGCTCACGAACCAGTCCGTCATCAGCGTCGATCAGGACGGCGTCGCCGCCGCACGCATCGTCGACAGCGGCAACGGCCAGGCGTTCAGCAAGCGCGAGAGCAATGGCGACTATGTCATCGCCCTCTACAACACCAGCGCCACCGCAACGACAACCGTCAGCGTCCCGCTCTCGGCCGCCGGGATCAGCGGCAGCGTCACCGCCACCAACCTGTGGACCGGCGCGGCGACCGGGACCATCTCAGGCACCTACACCGTCACCCTCGGCCCAGGCGCGGTCCAGCTCATCCGGACCAACGGCGGTGGCACCGGCGGCGGCGGCGGTTCTACCGCCGGGGAAGTGCACGCGGTGGGTTCCGGCAAGTGCCTCGACGTGCCCCAGCCCACCTCCACTCCCGCGCCTGCGGGCACCCAGGTGCAGATCTGGGACTGCAACGCCGGGGGCAACCAGCTATGGACGCACACCTCCGCCAGCCAGCTGACGGTGTACTCCGGCGCCGATTGCCTGGACGCCGCTGGCAACGGGACCGCCCCCGGCACCAAGGTGCAGATCTGGACCTGCAACGGCGGGACCAACCAGCAGTGGAACGTCAATTCCAACGGCACCATCACCGGCGTCCAGTCCGGGCTGTGCCTGGACGTGTCCGGGGCGGGCACCGCGGACGGCGCACTGATCGACCTGTGGACCTGCAACGGCCAGAGCAACCAGCAATGGACGATCGGCTAGTCACTGGGCCTAGCCGAGGAGAGCGCCAGGCCCGAACGTCCCCGCCAGCCGCGACGGGGGCAACGGCGGCCAGGGCGGGAGATCAGCCAGCAGGTTCTTGGGCCAGACCATGACGGTGTCGCCGGCCACCTGATACGTCGCCGCGGGCGAGCCGAATGTGGCCCGGGCCTCGGCGGGCGAAGGGGAATCGAAAGGAGCGGAGCGCGCATCCAGTGGCGAGTAAATGAAGAAGCTGTCATCGTGCAGACGCCGGTCATACCAGGACTTCTTCGCCTCCCAGCGAAACACGCGGACCTTGCTGCCAGCCCGGCACACCGCGCTGACCTGGACCCTCCCGGCGCTCTCCACGGTGATGCTGCTCGCCTCCCAGTACCCGGCGATCCCATTGGTGAGGTGATGGGCCTGGAGCCAGGACGCGACCAGCTGATTCTGGCCGGGCCCGGGGGACTGCGCGGCGCTATAGACAGCGGCCGCCACGTAACCAGACGCAGTGGCGACGACTGCGAGCACCAGCCACCGGGCGGCCAGCCGCCGGGCGGCCAGGCCGGCGACCAGCCGGCCAGCGACCAGCCGGCCGGCCAGAACTGCGCCGATCGGCAGCACCCCGACGATCTCCCGCGCTCTGCTGAGCTGGGTGGCCGTGCCGCTGGTGACGTAGGCGGCGAGCAGCAGGACGAAAGCCACCGTCAGCACCTGCAGGACCATCTCGGCGTCCAGGAACCGGCGTAGCGCCCTCGCCAGAGCCCAGGCCGCCAGGGCCACCCCGGCCAGGTGGAGCAGGGCCACCATCGTGGCGGCAACCGTCGGCTGGCCGAAGAAGTCGGCGCCGTAGAGCAGCAGCACGCCCTCAGCCGCGTACCACGCGTGGATCGCGATCTCGCCGCTGCCCGTCAGTGCGACGCGGGGTACCTGGACAACGAACCCGCCAGCATGCCGGATCAGCGCCAGGGTCAGGTTCGCCGCGGCGACCGCGATGATGGAGCCGGCCGCCAGCGACAGCTCGAACCACTGCCGGCGCCACGGACACCGCCGACGGCATATCCGCACCGTGCTCACGATCACCAGCGGCAGTACTCCCTCGAACAGCGCGAGTGGATCGGCGATCTGCGCCAGCGCGAGAAGAGCGCCCACGGCCACGGGAACCCACCAGCGCGGCCGGGCCCGGTCCAGCACCAGCCAGACCAGCAGCAACGGCACCTGAGTCCCCACGTGGTCCGGCGACGACAGCAGGACAAGGCGGCCGTCTCCCGGCTGCGGCGCCAGCATGAGGCCCGTCGCCAGTAATGCCCGGGCCACACCCTCGGCGCCGCGCGCACGGCCCCGGGCCAGCACCGCTGTCAGCAGCACCACCAGTAGGTAGGTCATCGCCGCCGCCACGTGCACGATGCCGGAGTTCAGCCCGCGCACCGCCTCGACCAGCGCATACTGCGGCAGTTCGGTCGTGTAAAACGAGACGTCCGACAACGACCAGCCGCGCAGCAGCACATTGCCGTGCAGCATGTCCCATGCCTGCCGCGCGTTCGCCGCCCCATCCGAACTGGCCGGCACCAGCCGGGCCTGCCGCAGATACACGGCGAACAGCAGCACTCCCGACGCCGCGAAAGTCACTGGCGGCACCCACCGCCGCTTCCGCGACCAGCCTGGCGGCCGGCCCGGTTCCCGGTCCAGCAGCCATCTGGCTGGGACTGCCCGGCGGGCCGCGGAAATGATCGTGCCGGTCATGGGATGGGATGCGTCTCTCGGAGTAGCTCGGGAATGCCTGGAGTGCGCTGGTTCCCGGACGTGGCATTCCGTCGTTGCGGTCACGATAGCCGCCGGAGTGGCGCACGGCGAGGACGCTGCTAGCGTTTCGGGTCACCGTAGGCTTCGGCAGGGAGTCGTCTTACTCATGGCAGCGAAGGAAACCGTCTATACGCACGGCCATCATGAGTCTGTGCTGCGTTCCCACCGCTGGCGGACGGCGGAAAACTCGGCGGCGCACCTGCTGCCGTATCTCCAGCCGGGGATGACCGTGCTGGATGTCGGTTGCGGGCCCGGCACGATCACCGCCGATCTGGCCGCCCTGATCGCTCCGGGGCGGCTGACGGCGTCCGAAGTCACTGCTGACGCGCTGGCGCTGGCCCAGGCGGAGGCCGCCTCGCGAGGCCAGGGGAACATTGACTTCGTGGTCTCGGATGTGCACGCGCTGGAATTCCCCGCTGGCGCCTTTGACGTCGTGCACGCCCACCAGGTCCTGCAGCACGTGGGTGATCCGGTCCAGGCGCTGCGCGAGATGCGCCGGGTCTGCAAGCCAGGAGGGATCCTCTCCGCACGCGACAGCGACTACGCGGCGTTCGCCTGGTTCCCGGCAGTCCCGGAACTGACCGAGTGGATGGCGCTGTACCAAAGGATGGCCAGGAGCAACGGCGGGGAGCCCGACGCGGGTCGGCGGCTGCTGTCGTGGGCGCAGGATGCCGGCCTCTCCGAGGTGACCGCGACGTCGTCGACGTGGTGTTTCGCCACGCCCGAGGACCGCGCCTGGTGGGGCGGAATGTGGGCCGAACGCATCCTGCAGTCGGACTTGGCCCGGCAGGCGATCACGTCCGGAGCAGCCACCCAGGCGGATCTGCGCCGCATCTCGGCAGGCTGGCGGACATGGGCCGACGCCAGGAACGGCTGGTTCTCCATCCTGCATGGCGAGATCCTCTGCCGAGCCTGAGAGGCCCCCGCCGCGGCGACGGCCGATGCTTGGATGCCGGTGTCGGTAGCCTTGCGCGGCATCAGTTCACCCGAGGTGCCGAAGTCACTGCGCGCTAAGCAGGAGGACCGGGATCCTGCTTGACCTCGCCGCGGCTTCGGCCACGTGGCCGAGCTTGCGGGGAAGCAGGCCTTCGCCACCGTGGCGCCCGAGCACGAGCAGATCGAAGCCATACTTGTCCGCGTAATTGCAGATCGAGCGGGCAACGTGCCGGCCTTCCGCGATCTGGAGGCTCAGCCGGGCGCGCGAGGTGGCCGCGACCGACTCCCTGACGAGCTCAAAGATCTTTTCCGCACGCTCGGCACCTGCTGGCCCTGTTCCCGCTTGGTCCCGCTCCCCTTCCCGGAGCGGCGGCGCGGGCAGGATCGCGAGGGCAACCACGTGCCCTGTCTCGTCGCCGACAACGGCCGCCGCAGCCCGCAGCGCTGCCATGGCGTCCGGCGAGGCATCCCAGGCGACAAGCACCCTCCGGAAGCGGCGCGACAACGCAGCGGACTGATCATGGCTGGTATCGGGAGCAGAAAACATCACAGCCTCCACTCGCCCGGAAACCGGGTAGGAGCCTCCGCTCGCCGCTGGCGTCAACAAAGGTGTGTCACCAATTACCGGCGAGCCTCCTTGCTGCAGACATTGTGATGCACACCACACGTGCAGACAAGCAGGCCAGCTTTCGCTCGTCCTGGCCTGCCAGCGTGGCACCGGCCTGGTATGGCCGCAGGCGCTCGCCGCCCGGCTAGGACTGCCGGTGCGGCCGCCGGCCGGCGGTGGACCCCGCCGGGGCCGCGTTTGCGCGGCCGATCCGCCACCTGGCCAATGGGTGCTGCCCCTTGGACGATCGGGAGGCGGGACGGTGGCTGATTCTTGTCTGCGTGTTTGGCGGCCGGCATGACCGGGGTGCGGGTCACCGAGGTGTCGGCACTGGAGATCCTGGACTCCCGCGACCGCCCTACGCTGCAGGCGGCGGTTACGTTCTCCGATGGGACCAGCGGCCTGGCCGGCGTGCCGTCCGGTGCTTCGACGGGCAGCCGTGAAGCTGCCGAGCGCCGCGACGGCGATCGGGGCCGGTATGGGGTCTGGGGGTTCTCGCCGCTGCTGAGTCGGTCCAGGGGGAGATCGCCGACCTCCTGCGCTCTGCCGACTGGGAGGATCTGGAGCAGCTCGACGACGCGCTCATCTCCCTGGATGGCACGCCAGGCAAGTCCCGCATAGCGCGCTATGCGCAGATGATCTCCCACAGGTCCGGGGAGACGACCGACACGTTCATCGCGGACCTCGCCATCGGCGCCGGCTGCGGGCAGATCAAGACCGGAGCACCAGCCCGTGGCGAGCGCGTAGCCAAGTACAACCGGTTGCTGGAGATCGCCGCCGCCAGCCCGGCTTGCGCTACGGCATGCCCTGACCCGGCGCTGCCATAGCCTCGTCCAGCAAGCTGAGCACGTGAAGCAGGGCCGCTTCACGCCCGGCCAAGTCAGATTCCATGCGCGCGACCTGCGTACCGGATGCCTCGCGCAGCTCCGCCGCTGCGCGTAGCGCGGCCTGCATCCGCTCGGTGCCGTCGGCATAGCGCTGCTCCACCACCCGGACCAGTGCGCGGGTCGCCTCGGCCAGCCGGTACTGCAGGTCGCCGCGGGCCCGGCCGATCTGCCGTTCCGCCAGTTCCGGCCCTTCGCGGCGCAGGTGCTCGCGGGCCGCGCGCCGGCCGAGCCCGCCGGGAAGGCGGCGGCGGACCGCGCCCGCGAGCAGCTCGGTCTGCCCGACGTCCTCGGCAGTGGTGTAGAAGAACCGCCGGTCCTCGGTGAGCCGCCCGCCGGGCTCTGGCACAGCCAGATCCAGTCCGAGCAGCTCAGCGGCCGATCCGCGCAGCACGTCCAGCTCGGCCTTCAGGCCCGCCGCCAGCCGGGCGTCCGCGCTGGCCAGGCCCTGCTCGATGTGCTTGCGCTGACGTTGCCGCCAGTCATCGGCGGCCGCCACGCTGAGCGCGACGAGATGCTCGCGGCCGTGCTGCTCGATCTCGCCGGGCGCGGCGGTCCGCAGGTCGCCGTCGAGCAGCGCATCGAGCTGGCCGGTGACCTGGCGGCCGAGCCGGGGCGCGTCCGCCTCGGCCGCGTCGTTGAGGGCGAACAGCAGCCGGGCCGACTCGCCGTTCGCGATCGCGGCGGCGTCCTGGCTGTGCACGGCGACTTCGGCCAGCCGGGTCCCGAACCGTTCCACCCGCTCAGCCGCGTCCCCGGCGCGCATCTGCGCCGCGCGGCGGGTCAGCGTCACCTCATCCAGCAGCGACCGGGCGATCCGCCGCGCGTGCGCGGCTGCCGACGTAGCCAGGTCGGAACGCCCCCGCGATGCCAGGTAGGCGGTGAAATCGGCGGCGAAGGCGGCAAACCCGGGATCCCCACCCGCCTCCCCGTCCCCCTTCTCCAGGGCCGCCCGCGCCGACATCGGGTAGACCCGGCCTGCATGGCCCGCTTCGGCGAGCACCCGGCTGGTGAATTCCGCCGCCTCGGCCACGCCTGCCGCATCGAGGTGATCGGCTTTGTTCAGTACCGTGAACGTCGTCACTGACAGCTCGCCGACCTTGCCCAGCAGGTCGCGTTCGCTGGCTGACACCGGCGGGTCGGCGGTCAGCACGAGCACCGCGGCGTCCATGGTCTCCAGCGCCTGGTGCGCGGCGTCAGTGTCCCACTGGTACACCGACCCGGTGCCGGGCGTGTCCACCAGCTCGACCCCGCCGGCCAGCACCGGCGCGTCAACGAACGCGGTCACTGCGGCGATGCCGAGGCGGTTGCGCGGGTTGCCCCGCTCCGTCACCAGGTCACCGAGCGCTGCCAGCGGGTACTTTTCCTCGTGCCCGTCGCCGAACCGGACCTCAGCACGCGGGTCCTCGCCGTACCGGACGGTCGTCGCCACTGCGGTGAGCGGAGTCACCCCCGACGGCAGCACCGGCCGGCCGAGCAGCGCGTTGATCAGCGTGCTCTTGCCCCGCTTGGCCTCCCCGGCCACCAGGACCCGCAGCCGCGCGGCGGCCAGCCGGTCCTGCAGCGCCGCCAGCTGCTCACGATCCCGCTCACTGCCCAGCGCAGCAAGATCTTCCAGCGTCTTGTCCAGGACATCCCCGCGGTCCAGCATCCGCGCCATCCTCCTACCCGCGTCACGCGCCACGCCTGGTAGGGACCGTTGGCGGCGGCAGCGCCGCATCCGGGGCCGCCCGCGGCAAGCCGGCAGGCGCGAGCACGGTGAGCCCCTCCACCGCGCCGCTATCAGGATAACCGGGCTCCCGGCGGCCTCGCGGGCCGATGAGCCGGCCAGTATCCGGGATTGCTCCCCCCGGCCTGCGGAACAGCGGAGGGATGGTTAGCGGTGGTAACGATCCTGGCCGCCCTGCGGGGCCGGCCGCGTCCAGCGGGGCCGGTAGAATCGAGAACACGGTGATGGAGCTCGCCGGAGTCGCCCCAGTGGCTGATGGCTCCTGTTGACCGCCCAGCGGCCAGAACACAGGAGGCATGCCATGGCGTCGCGGGAATTCCAGGTGCCAGAGCCTGGGGCCGGAGACATCCCGCCCTCCCCGGCAGCGCCGGTGATCGGGGACCCGCGGGCGGGAGTTCCTGCGCCGGAGGGCCGGGCTCATTTCCCCAGCTTGCTGTCCGAGGCGCGGGCAGCCCGGATCGCCGCGGAGCAGGACGAGGATCGCTGCTGGGCGCGGGACCTGAACCTGGACCAGATCGTGGCGGCGGTCGCGGGGGATCGCGAGGAGCGTGACCTCATCACCGCAGTCCTGTACGGACGCCTGCGCGATGCCGGTGCCGTGCGATACCGGCAGGAGGTTTTCCAGGACCTGGAGGACCCTGCCCTGTCCGATGCGGTCCAGCGCTTTTCCGGGCTCATGGGCGAGGCCCGCGCCCACCTGCGCCAGCTAGGCCAGATGCGGTACCGCTACCAGCGGGAGGGCTGGTTCCTGGACGCGGCGGCCATCCACTGCGACGCGGTGCAGTCGCTGGCCGGGCACCTGGCCTCGGCGCCGGTCAGCTCCCGCGCCCTGCGGGCTTTCCGGGACTACCTCGCCGCCTATGTGGCGTCCGCCGGGTTCACCGCCCTGGCCAGCGATACCAGGAACCGCAACGACGATCTCGGACGGATCCGCTACTGCACCCGCATCTGGGGCGACCGGGTCGAGGTGAGCCGTGACACCAGCGAAGCCGACTACAGCGCCGCAGTGCTCAGTACCTTCGAGCGGTTCAAGCAGGGCGCGGCCAGGGACTACCTGATCCGCTACCGGGTGCAGCCGGGGATGAACCACATCGCCGCCCAGATCGCCGAGCTGGTCGCCAGGCTGTTCCCGGAGGAGTTCACCGCCCTGGAGGAGTACTGCCGGCAGCACGCCGCGTTCCTTGATGAGGGAATCCGGCGTGCCAGCCAGGAACTTCAGTTCTATCTGGCCTATCTGGACCACATCAGGCCGCTTCGCGCCGCCGGGCTGCGCTTCTGCTACCCCGAGGTCTCCGCCAGCTCCAGGGAAGTCCACGCTACCGGCACCTTTGACCTGGCCCTGGCGCACAAGCTCATCGCCGGGCGCAAGCCGGTGGTCACCAACGACTTCCGCCTGGACGGCCCCGAGCGCATCTTCGTCATCACCGGCCCTAACCAGGGCGGGAAGACCACCTTCGCCCGGACCTTCGGCCAGCTTCACCACCTGGCGGCGGTCGGCTGCCCTGTCCCGGGCAGCGCCGCCCGCCTGTTCCTGCCCGACGGCATCTTCACTCATTTCGAGCGGGAGGAAGACCTCGCCGCGATGAGCGGGAAGCTGGAGGACGACCTGATCAGGATCGGGGACATCCTGCGGGCGGCCACCCCGGCCAGCATCGTGATCATGAACGAGATCTTCACCTCCACCACCGTGCACGACGCCCGCTTCCTGGGCACCAAGCTGCTGACCAAACTCATGCGGCTGGACGCCCTGGGCGTCTACGTCACCTTCATCGACGAGCTTGCCTCACTTGGGGAGCATGTCGTCTCCATGATGAGCACGATCGTGCCCGGCAACCCGGCCGAGCGCACCTACAGGGTTGTCAGGAAACCCGCCGACGGCCTGGCCTACGCGATGGCCATCGCCGAGAAATACGACCTCACCTACCAGCGGCTGCACGACAGGCTTACATCATGAAGGCCCACCTCCTATACTCCGGCCGGGACTTCGACTTCACCGGCGGGCTGCCTGCCGGCCACGAGAACCTGATCCAGGACCTGGAACTGGCCACGCTGCTTGTGGCGATGGCCGCCGGCGACAAGTTCCTGTATGAGGTATCCGCCAAGGTCCTGCTCGCCAGCCTCGATGACCCGGAGGTGATCCGCTACCGTCAGCAGGTGCTGGCCGACTGCGTCGCCCAGCCTGAGGTCATCCGCCAGATGTACGCGGTGGCGGCCGGCACCGTAGAGGACAAGCGGCGCTTGTGGGGAGGCTACGGAGGCAGCTACCAGAGTGCGTCGTCCAACCTCTCCGGCGCGGTCAGCCACCTGGAAGCCTACGTGGCCCGGCTGCGGCAGCTCCGGCAGGTCGCCGACGACCACGCCGGGAAATTCTCCTCGGGTGGGCTGACAGCGCTGTTCGCCACCTTGCAGCGCGAGCTGGACGACGAGTACTTCGAAGAGATCAGCGACCACCTCAAGCAGCTGCGCTTCCGCGCCGGGGTCCTGATCAGCGCCCGGCTTGACCGGGACAACAGCGGGACCGGCTTCGTGCTGCGCGCCCCGGAACAGGCCCGGCGGCGGTGGACCGAGCGGCTGGGGATCGGGCCGCGCACTGCCTACTCCTTCGCCATCTCGCCCCGCGACGAAGCCGGCGGACAGATCCTGGCCGACCTCACCAGCCGGGGCATCAACCTCGTCGCCAACGCGGCCGCCCAGTCCGCCGACCACATCGGCAGCTACTTCACCATGCTGCGCGCCGAGCTGGGCTTCTACGTCAGCTGCCTCAACCTCGCGGACAGGCTCGCGGCCAAGGGAGTACCGGTCGCGGTCCCCGATCCAGTGCCGCCGTCGCCGCTCACGTTCTCGTGTACCGACCTGCGCGACACCTGCCTGGCGCTGCAATCCCCGGAACCGGTCACTGGCAACGACGTGCAAGGCGACGTGAAGTCACTGGTCATAATCACCGGCGCCAACTCCGGAGGGAAATCCACATTCCTGCGCAGCGCCGGCGTGGCCCAGCTCATGATGCAATGCGGGCTGTTCGTCACCGCCCGGGCCTACCAGGCGAACGTGACCCGCGGGATCTTCACCCACTTCATCCGGGAAGAGGACACCGGCATGACCAGCGGGCGGCTGGACGACGAGCTGCGGCGCATGAGTGTCACCGCCGGGCAGATCACACCGGGTTGCCTCATGCTGTTCAACGAGTCCTTCGCCGGGACTAACGAGCGGGAAGGATCGGAGATCGCCGACCAGATCGTCCGCGCCCTGCTCGACGCGCAGATCAAGGTGTTCTACGTCACCCACCGGTTCGGCTTCGCCGACCGTTTCCGCCGCCAGCACGCACCCACCACCCTCTTCCTCAGGGCCGAGCGCCAGCCCGACGGGAGCCGGAACTACAAGCTCACCGTCAAAGACCCCCTCCCGACCAGCTTCGGAGAAGACCTCTACTACCGGCTCGGCGGCTGGCTCGAGGAAGACAAAGTCCACACCCAAGCTACCGATGCAGCCACCCTGAACGGTGAACCTGGCCGCAGCAGCCAAGCTGTTCAGCGCCGAGCCGGCTAAGCTCCGGCCTGGCTACGCCAACTTCGCCATCGCCGAGCCGCCGCTGAAGCTCGTCCTGCTGGAGAACCACTGGCCACGCCGTCGCTGCCAACGTGCACTACGAGACCATCGCCCAGCACAGCTACGCGAACTACCTCGGCTGGTGGCTCCCGTAAGCCTCAGAGAGTCCAGACGCCCGGGGCCCGGGCTCACACTAGATCGGGCCCCGGGCCTCGCCGGCCGTCCAGTGCGTCGGCGCAGCGGTAGCCGTCCGCCGCGCCGTGAATGAAGATGACCGCGTCGGTGCTGTCAATCCGCAGATGGCAGGGGGCCGGTGTACCCGCGGCTGGCCGCCTGCACTGGAAATCATGGCAGCATCGTGATCCAGCGAACATGTACGTGAACGCTGATACCCACAGCCGAAACCAACGCGAACGGACCTCACCCCGCCCAGGCGATCCGCGGGCGGGGGATCGTCGGAGCGGGTGGCAGTAAGCAGAGAGAGGTGAGTTCCGGTGAAGCCAGTACTGGGTGACACTGTCGCGCTGGTGACGGGGGCTTCGAGCGGCATCGGCGCGGCCACGGCCGAGGCGCTCGCGGCCCAGGGCGCGGCCGTGGCGCTGGCGGCGCGGCGCAGGGACAGGCTGGATACGCTCGCTGCCGGTATCCGCGGCCAGGGCGGGACCGTGCTGGTCCTCGAGTCCGACATTACCGACGAGCAGCAGGCGACTGACGCCGTTGAGCGCACGGTCGCCGAGTTGGGCCGTCTCGACACGCTCATCAACAATGCCGGCGTGATGCTGCTGGGTCCAGCGGTCGGCGCGCCGCTGTCGGAGTGGCAGCGGATGGTCGACCTCAACGTGCTCGGCCTGCTCTACTGCGCGCACGCGGCGCTGCCCCATCTGCTCCGCGCGGCTGAGGACGGCCCGCGCCGGGTGGCCGACATGGTGAACATCAGCTCGGTGGCGGGCCGGGTGGCCCGCAACGGCAGCGGCGTCTATAACCTGACCAAGCACGGTGTTGGCGCGTTCAGCGAGTCGCTGCGCCAGGAGGTCACCAAGCGGTACGTGCGCGTCTCGCTGGTCGAGCCGGGCGCGACGGCGACGGAGCTGGCCGGCCACAACCGGCCCGAGGTGCTCGACAGCATACGAAACCAGTTCGGCCAGAGGATGCAGGCCGAGGACATCGCCGACGCGATCATTTACGTCGTCACCCGGCCGCGGCACGTGGCAGTGAACGAGATGCTGATCCGCCCCACCGAGCAGGAGCGGTAGACCAGCGCTGAGATCAGACGAGGCCGACCTCGCGCAGCCTCATCCGCGGTCATCCGCTCCCACTCCTCGGCGAGCAGCTGATAAGAACGAACCCGGTCGGCATGGTCGTGCGTAATCGTGGTGATGATCAGCTCGTCGGCGCCCGTTGCCTCTTGCAGTTGCCCGAGCTGCCCGGCGACCTGCGCCGGGGAGCCGACGAACTGGGTGTCCACCCGGTCGGCGACCAGGGCCGGGTCCGCGTCGGTCCAGGCGTGCGCCCTGGCCTGCTGCGGGGTCGGGAACGCGATTGCGCCCTCACCGGAGCGGATGCTGCGGACCCACAGGCCGTAGCCGGTGGCGAGTTCCCGGGCGGCCGCCTCGTCCTCGGCGACGACGACGTCGGCAGAGACGCAGACGTAGGGCCGGTCGAGGCCGGCGGACGGCTGGAACGCCGCCCGGTATCCTTCGGCGGCCTCGATGACGGTGGCCCGGCTGACGTGGTAGTTCGCGGCGAATCGCAGGCCGTTCGCCCCGGCGACCTGCGCGCTCTGGCCGCCGCTGCTGCCGAGGATCCACACCTGGACATCCGCGCCCTCGCCCGGGACGACGTGCGCCTCGACACCCTCGGCGGAGCGGTAGCTGCCGCGAAGCAGCGCGAGGATGTCGTCGACCTGGTCGCCGTAGTCCTGGGCTTCGGCGCTGGGCTGCTGAAGCAGTGTCTTCTGCAGCTGGAAGCGCGGGGAGTTGAGCAGGTGCTCGGGGGAGAACCGCGGGGGAATGCGCAAGCCGTTGGGTGCCCGGCCGTCTACCACCCGCGTCCCGCCGGCCACCGGCGCCCCCCCGGCACCGCGCTCGGCCGGCCGTCCTCCCGAACGGCCGAGGCCAAGGTCGAGGCGGCCGGGGTGCAGGGCGTCGATGAGCCCGAACTCCTCGACCGTGGACAGCGCGGTGCGGTGGCCGAGCTGGACCGCGCCGGAGCCAATCCGGATCGTCGAGGTCGCGGCCGCGGTGAGGGCGAGGACGACAGCCGGCGAGGTTCCGGCGACGCCGGGGTTGAGGTGGTGCTCGGCGAACCAGTAGCGGGCGTAGCCGAGGCGTTCGGCGTGACGGGCCAGGTCGATGCTGTTGCGCAGTGCCTCGGCGGCGGCGCCGCCGGAGGTGACGGGCACGAGATCGAGCACGGCGAGCGGCGTGGCGGCCGTGGCAGGGTCCTTTACGTTGTGGAGTCGGCGAACGTCGGCTCCGTCGTGGCGTCACCGGGCCACGGCGGGTCGGGGATGTCTCGCCGCAGCACAGGGGCGATGTCGGACTGGAACAGCTCAAGCGCCTCGCGGTGCTGGGCGTCGGTCAGCCCGCCCGCGTCGGCGTGCAGGTGCAGGACGGTGTGCCCGAACTGCTCGTGGTAGCGGAGCGCGTTCTCGATCACTTCGCGGAAACGGTCCGTGGTCGGCTTCGCGGCGCCGGTGATGGGGTGCGGGGCGTGCACTATCAGGGTGATAGTGAGGAATTTCA
>OBLW0100000326.1_pt1 | contig 40428 bp, 27 predicted proteins | sample 1520161 | NCBI WGS metagenome assembly OBLW01 (sample SAMEA3539309, study PRJEB22396) | soil metagenome | biome: tundra; feature: field; material: soil | place: USA | collected 2010-05 | depth 0.15 m
CCCTCCGAGGGGGGCGCCCGTCCTGCACACGCGTGCGTATGTACGCGTCTAGAGCGAGCGGCGGCTAAGTGGAACGGGCTCGGCTCGGCGGTCGCCGCGCGGAAACGCACTTCCTGTGCGTTGAGCACGGCGAGCGTCGAGACGGGCTCGTTCCGCGACGCCGCCGCTCGCTCTAGTAGAGGCCGTAGCCGCGCCCCAGGAGCAGCGAGTAGACGTTGCAGCTCGCGTGGAAGCAGACCGCGGCCCCGATGCCTCCGGTTCGCGCGCGCAGCCACCCGAAGAGCAGCGCGGGGAAGAACACGGCGAGCCGCGCGGGGATCTGCACGGTCGCGAGGTGACCCACGGCGAAGATCGCGGCGGTCGCCAGGAGCCCGGGCCCGACGCTCGCGCCGAGCAAGTTCCATCGCGGCGCCCAGGCCTCGTCGAGTCGCGACTGCAGGTACCCGCGATAGAACGCCTCTTCGGGGAGCGCGATGACGAGCACCTGCCCCAGCACTTCGTTCGCGAGCTCGGCGGGCCTCATGCCCAGCGAGAACGTCATGCGCGGGTCCCACCACAGGCGCCAGAGGAGGAAGAAGGGAACGACGACGGCGGCCATGAGCCCGAGGGCCCAGGCGAAGGCGCGACCGGCCGCGCGGCTCGCGGCGCGCAGGTCGAGGCGCCCGGGGATGACCAGGCCGCCCAGCGCGAGTCCGGCGCGCCGGACCCGCTCGTCGTCTCCGCGCCACACGAGCGCCCAGGTCGCCGCCAGGAACGTCAAGCCGACCAGCGTCGTGTGCGTGCCCGTCGGCGCGACGCGCGCGATCACTGCCACGGCGAGGGTCACGTCGGCCGATACCCAGAGCGCCTCGATCGCCGCATCGGGCAGCAGAGCCCGAGGTTCGGCCGTCAGTTCCGGCATTGCAGGCGAGTCACGAACGCCTCGGTGTGCCCGGCCTCGAGATCGAGCCACGACACGAACCACTCCCCGCGCCCGCGTCCCGGCGCGATCCACGGCCGGGGCTGATCGCCCGTGACCTTCGCGAAGGTGGTCGTCGCGCCGACGCCGTCGCGCGAGATCGCCGCGACCCGAACGCGGCCCGCCTCGTAGTACGCGACCTCGGCGGCGCCGTCGTCGGTGAATGCGACCGCCGGGTGCCCGCCCTTCGGCGCGAAGCGCTTGCGCCAGAGGACGGTGCCCTTCGCCGCGTCGATCAGCGCGGCTTCGGCGCCGCCCTTGTCGACCTCGTGCCACACGAGGAAGCACGCGTCTTTCGTGCACGCGATCGACGGGTAGTCGCCGCCGATCCTGTCTTCGTTGACCGCGACGGTGTCCGACAGCTCGGGCTTGCCGGCCTTCTCGGTCAGGCCCCCGGTGGTGAGGTCGGGCGAGTTGAGCGCGATGCGCATCCGCTCGACGGAGCGCTGCTTGTCGCGCTCGAGGGCGTACGCGACGAACAGGTTGGTGTTCGACACGGCCAGGCTCGGCGCGCTGACCTGCGTGACTTTCGCTTTGTCGGCCTTGTCCGAAGTCTTGTCGGGCGCGTAGTCGGTGGCTCGCACTTCGGGCCCGCGAGGCAGGAGCTCGGGGTCGAGGTGCCGGAGGAACACGTCGTCGCCGTCCTTGTCGGGGCTCGCTTGCCAGCCGACCCAGAAGCCGCTCCCGTCCGGGGCGCGCTCCATCGAGGGCCAGTAGTTGCCGGCCTTCGCCGCGCCGACGCCGATGCTCATGCCGCCGATGCGCCCGTTGGCGTCGAGCCATCGGACCTTGACGCCCGGCTCGCGCCCGCTCTTGTCCCAGAAGAGCAAGACCACTCGATCGTCGACCGCGAGGAGCTCCGGCCGCATCGCGTAGTCGGCCTCGGGGGTCAGGTCGCGGGCCGCGGACGTCGGGCGGCCCGTGGGGTCGACGAGCACGGAGTACACGTGGTCGTGGCCCGGCTGCTCGTGGTCGTCGGTCCACGCGACGAGCGCCCCCTTCGAAGTCACCGCGACCGCGGGCCGACCGATGTTGCCGCCGTAGCCCATACGCGGATGCGAGAACGCGACCATCTTGCACGGGCCGGTGGCGGCGGCGCCGAGCTTCACCTGGTCGAGGAACGACTTGGCTACCGCTGCGCCGCCCGCGTCGGACGCGTCTTTGAACTTGCGGAGCGCTCCGTCGAAGTCGCCCGCGACGAGGAGCTGCTGGCCCTCTTCGATGGGGCCGACCCACTTCGGCTGCTCGGGCGCGGCGGGCGGCGGAGCGGTGGTCGAGTCCGGCGGAGCGGCGGCGGTGGCCGCCACGGCGGATGGAGGTGCCGGCGCGAGCCGGCTCGCGGCCACGCGCGGGCGCACCACCTTCACGTATCCGAACCAGCCCCCGGTGCCCACGCCGGCGAGCACGATCATCCACAGGAAGAGGCGCCCGACCAGCACGCCCTTGCGCTTTCGCGAGACGGGCGGCGGCTCCTCGGGCGCCGCCGTCGGTGGCATCTCCGTCGCGCTCAGCGCCGAGCGGCGCGAGCTCAAGGTCAGCAGATCGAGCGGCTCGCTCTCTTCGGTGGGGTCGGCGTCCGCCGTCTTGATCCCCGAGCCTCGCCGCGACGAAGGGGCCGTGTCGCCGTCTCGCTGAACCTCTTGAAGACCGGCGATCGCCTCGAGCTCGATCTGGCTCGGCGCCCCCGCTGCGCTGGCCAGCGAGATGGGCCCGACTTCGAGCGCGCGAGCGAGGTCGTCGGACAGCTCCTTGGCCGTCTGGAAGCGCGCGTTCGGGTCGCGCTCGAGCGCGTGCTTGAACCAGGCGTCGAACGTGGTCGGCAGGTCCGGTCGGAACCGGCTCGGCATCGGGAGCGGCGACGCGGCGATCGCGGCGAAGGTCATCGCCACGCCTTGCTCGGTGTTCCATACCGGCCGGCCCGTCAGGCACTCGAACGCCATGCAACCGAGGGCCCAGAGGTCCGCGCGCTGATCGACGCTCCCCTGCCCCTTCACCTGCTCGGGCGACATGTACGCGGGCGTCCCGAAGACGGCGCCCTCGCGCGTGAGCCGCGCGGTCTTCTCGTCGGTCTTGACCGGCGAGTAGAACTTGGCGAGACCGAAGTCGAGGATCTTGGCGATCTCTTCGCCATCTTCGCCTTTGCAGAGGTGAATGTTCTCGGGCTTGAGATCCCGGTGAACGATGCCGATGGCGTGGGCCTTGGTGAGGCCTTTGGCGACCTGGGTGATGATCCGGACGGTCGTGTCGGCGTCGATGAGCCGCACCCGCGCCATGCGGTCGTAGAGCGATTCGCCCTCGAGCAGCTCCATCGCGATGAAGGGCCGGCCGTCTTCGAGTCGGCCCGAGTCGTACACCTCGACGATGTACGGACTTTTCACACTCGCGGCCGCTCTCGCCTCGCGCATGAAGCGCTCGATGACGATCGCCGAGTTCGCCAGCTCGGCCGCGAGCACCTTGATGGCCACGCGCTTGCCGATGTTGATGTGCTCCGCCTCGTAGACCGCGGCCATCCCACCGCGGCCTAGCTCGCGGGTGACCCGGTACTTGCTGACGAGCAACGTACCGACGCCGATCTTATTCTCAGGGTGGGCGGAGGCCATTGAGGGACGCGGGTCGGCCCCGGACCTGAAACTTACGACGTTTCGCGCCGTGGCCAAAGCCCGTAAGTCGGCGGCGGCGTGGAACGCCCGGGGGGACGGGACGCGGACGCCATTCGCTAGCCCAGTCGCGAGCCGATTCGTGAGGCAATTCGCGGCGCCTCGTCGCCAGCTTGGCCGTGCCGCATTCGTTCGTCGATCTCGGCATGGGCCCGCCATGGCGGATGTCGTATACGGGCGCTAGGCTCGACCCCGCTGATGCGCGAGCTTGCCGATGAACGCGAGGAGACGCGCGAGCGGCTCGTGGTCATCGGCGAAATCGCAGCCGAGGTCGCCCACGAGCTCCGGAACGTCTTGCAGATCATTTCAGCGAGCGCGTACGTCGCCCGGCAAGACGTCGATCGCGGAGACGCCACCGCCGCGAAGCCGCACGTCGTCAAGATCGAGAAGCATACGCGCATCGCCCACGCCATCGTCGACGACCTCATGGGGCTCGCCCGCGGCGAGCCGCTGCAGTCCGAGCCCATCTTGCTCGTCGACGCCATTGCCGTCGCGCGCGACGACCTCGCCGAGGCCGCGGCCTGGGACGACACGTTCGAGCCGCGCGGCATCCGTCTTCGCGCTCATCCGGGGCTCCTCGCGCGGATGTTCCACGTGCTCTACGAGAACGCGATCCACGCGAGCGCTCCGCGCGTTCCCACAATCGTCACCCGGGCGCGCATCGAGTCGGGGCGTGTCGTCATCGAAGTCGCCGATGACGGTCCCGGCGTTCCCGAAGCCATCGCGGCGCGCATCTTCGAGCCGCTGGTCACGGCGCGGGCCGGCGGGACGGGCCTCGGCCTCTCGCTCGCCCGTCGCATCGCGATGGCTCATGCGGGCGCGATCACGCTGCTCGATCCCGTCGCCTCGCCCGGCGCGACGCCCCCCGGAGCGACCTTCCGCGTCGAGCTGCCGGGCTCGGGCTAGGTTGCGATGAGGCCGATCCGGCTGCGCGGCGCACGCGCTCACAACCTCAAGAGCGTCGACCTCGTCCTCAACCCCGGAGAGCTCGTGGCCCTGACGGGCCCGAGCGGCGCGGGCAAGTCGTCGCTCGCGCTCGACACGCTGTACGCCGAAGGGCAGAGGCGGTTCGTGGAGAGCTTCAGCCCCTACGCGCGCCAGTTCCTCGAGCGGCTCGAGCGGCCACCGATGGACGAGCTCGCGCCCATCGCCGCGACGGTCGCGGTCGACCGGCGGGCGCCCGTGAAGTCGAGCCGATCGACGCTCGCGACCATGGCCGACCTCGAGCCCTACCTCGCGGGCCTCTTCGGGCGCGAAGCCATCCCCACGTGCCCGACGTGCGGACTCGACGCGGTCGACACCTCGCCGCGCGACGCCGCCGCGAAGCTCGCCGAGACGCACGACGGCGCGCGCGCGATCGTCACGTATGCCATCCGGCTCGAAGACGCCGAGCAGTTCCTCGAGATCCGCGAGCGCCTGACCCAGAACGGATATCGCCGGCTGGTCGTCGGCGGCGTCGTCCGCGAGATCGACGAAGTGCGGCCCAGCGAAGCCACGTCGCCCGGCGTCCGGGTCGAAGTGGTCGTCGACCGCGTGACCGTGCGACGCACCGACGCGCGCCGCCTTCAAGAGGCGATCGAGGCGGCGTGGACCCACGGCCACGGCCACGCCGAGCTCCGGGTCGACGAAGGCAAGACCAACGCCGCGCACGACGCGAGCCACGGGCACGACGTGAATGGAGCGACGGCCGCGCACGCCGCGCCCGGTCCCGGCAGCCACGTCAGCGTGCGCCGCGGGCTCGTGTGCCCGGCGTGTTCGCGTCAGTTCGAGCCGCCGCGTCCGGGGCTCTTCTCTTACAACTCCCCCTTCGGCGCCTGCGAAGCGTGCCGCGGGTTCGGCCGCGTCATCGCCGTCGACTGGGCCAAGGTCGTCCCCGATGCCAGCCGCTCGCTGAAGGCGGGCGCGATCAAGCCGTGGAGCGGCGCAAGCACGACCTGGGAGCGCGGCATCCTCGAGAAGTTCTGCAAGGCCCGCAAGATCCCGCTCGACGTCGCGTGGGCGAAGCTCACCAGCGAACAGCGCGCGCTCGTTCTCGACGGCGAAGGGTCCTGGCACAAGGGGAAGTACCCGGGCGTGCGCGCATGGTTCAAGTGGCTCGAGACGCGCACGTACAAGATGCACGTCCGCGTGCTTCTCTCGAGGTACCGCGAGTACACCCTCTGCGAGACGTGCGACGGGTCCCGCCTCAACGCGACCGCGCTCGCGTACCGCGTGGCCGGGTTGAACCTCGCGGCGTGGCACGCGCTGACCGTGACCGAAGCGCTCGAGCGCCTCCGCGCCTTCCCCGCCCGCGACCCGCAAGGCAAGCGCGTGAAAGAGCAGCTCGAGTCGCGCCTCGGCTACCTCGACGCGGTCGGCATCGGATACCTGACGCTCAATCGCCAGGCTCGGACGCTCTCCGGAGGCGAGGCGCAGCGCGCCGGCCTGACCACGGCGCTGGGCGCCGCGCTGACCGGCACCCTCTTCGTTCTCGACGAGCCCACGGTCGGCCTGCACGCGGCCGACGTCCCGGCGCTGTCGCGCGTCCTGCGCGATCTCGCGCGTGGCGGGAACAGCGTCCTCGTGGTCGAGCACGAGCCGCTGGTCGTCCGCGCGTGCGATCGCGTCCTCGAGATGGGCCCGGGCGCCGGGCCCGCCGGCGGACAGATCCTGTTCGACGGGACGCCGGCCGAGCTGGCGAAGCGGCTCGATCTGCCCACGGGCAAGGCGTGGAGCGAGGCATCGCCCGGGTCTGCCAGGTCCGCGGGCTCGGCGCGCTCGCCTTCGGCGGCTCGTTCGCGCCGGCCGGGCCGCGCGTGGCTCGAGGTCCGCGGAGCGCGTGAGCACAACCTCCGCGGCGTCGACGTGCGCTTCCCGCTCGGGGTCTTGTGCGCCGTCACCGGCCCGAGCGGGTCGGGAAAGTCGACGCTCGTGCACGACGTCCTCTATCGAGCCGCGGCCCGAGGGCTCGGGAACTTCGCCGTCGACAAGCCGGGCGCCCACGACGCGCTCGACGGTCTGGGGCAAGTGACGCGCGCGGTGCTCGTCGATCAGTCGCCGCTCGGCCGCACGGCGCGCGGCAACCCCGCCACGTACGTCAAGGCGTGGGACCGGGTGCGCGCCCGCTTCGCCGCCGAGCCCGAGGCGAGTCGCCGCGGCCTGACGGCGGCCAGCTTTTCGTTCAACGTCCCCGGCGGCCGCTGCGAAGAGTGCTCGGGTGAGGGCTACGAGACGGTCGAGATGCAGTTCCTGGCCGACGTGCAGCTGCTCTGCCCCGTGTGCCAGGGCCAGCGCTTCAAGCCGGAGGTGCTCGCGGTCACGCACGAGGGGCGCTCGATCGCCGAGGTGCTCGCGATGAGCGTCGAAGAGGTGCTCGCGCTCTTCGATCCGAAAGACGATCGCGACTACGTCCTCCGGCGCACCCTCGACCCGATCGTGAAGGTGGGCCTCGGCTACCTGCCGCTCGGCCAGCCGCTCTCCACCTTGTCGGGCGGCGAAGCGCAGCGCCTGAAGCTCGCGCGGGCCCTCTCCGAAGAGGCCAAGGGCACGCTCTTCGTCGTCGATGAGCCGAGCGCGGGTCTCCACGCACAAGACGCGGCGTACGTCGTCAGCACGTTGCAGGGGCTCGTCGACGACGGCGGCAGCGTCATCGTCGTCGAGCACGATCTGGACGTCATCCGAGCCTGCGACTGGGTCATCGATCTCGGCCCCGGCGGCGGCCCCCACGGCGGCCACCTGGTCGCCGAAGGGACCCCCGAGCAGGTCGCCAAGACGCCCACGCGCACGGGAGAGGCCCTCCGAGATCGAGAAACAGGAAGACGGGAAGACGGGAAGACCAAAAAACAAGAAAACTTCCCGCCTTCCCGCCTTCCCGTTGATTCTCTCTCGATCGTGGTATCGCACGCGAGGGAGCACAACTTGAAGGACGTGTCGTGCGCGATACCGCACGGGAAGATCTGCGTGGTCACGGGGCCGAGCGGGTCGGGGAAGTCATCGCTCGCGTTCGATGTGGTGTTCGCCGAGGGGCAGCGGCGCTTCATGGAAACCCTGACGCCGTACGCGCGGCAGTTCTTGCCGACCTTGCCTCGGCCAGACGTCGACTCGGTCACGGGCGTGCCGCCTTCGATCGCGCTCGAGCAGCGGACGTCGCGCGGCGGCGCAAACTCCACGGTCGCGACGGTGACCGAGGTCGCGCACTACCTGCGCCTCCTCTACGCGAAGGTGGGCGAGCTCCACTGCCCCAAGTGCGACACCGTCGTGGCACCAAGGAGCGCCGACGCAGTCTTCGGGGGCCTCGTTCGCCCGCGGCGCGGCGGTACAGCGAAGCCGGCGGCGAAGCACACGCTCTACGCGCCCGCGGTGCGAGCGCGCAAAGGCACCTACCTCGATCTCTTCACGATGGCGTCGCGCGCGGGCGTTCAGGCCGCGCGGGTCGACGGAGCCATCGTGTCGATCGATCCGCCGCCGAAGCTCGCGAAGACCAGGGAGCACACGGTCGACCTCATCGTGTACTTCGGCAAGCTGGCCGACCTCGATCGCGCCACGTTCGATCGCGCGCTCACCTGGGGCGGCGGCGCGGTGCGCGTGGGAGAGGGGCCTCCGAACGCGGTGATCGGCCTCTCCGAGCAGATGCTCTCGACCGACCGCTCGTGCCCGCACTGCGGCACCGGCGTGCCCGAGCTCGACCCCCGGTGGTTCTCGTTCAACACCAAGCAGGGCCAGTGCGAGGCCTGCCTGGGCACCGGCGTCGAAGGCGGCCCGACCACCGTCGAAGAATACGAGCCGCCTTACGAGACGTGCGAGACGTGCCACGGTTCGCGCCTCAGCGCGGTACCTCGCGGCGTTCGCATGTTCGGGCAGTCGTACGCGGAGACCACAGCGCGATCGGTGGCCGGCGCGCTCGCCCAGATCGGGGCGTGGCGCTTCGACGCGAGGGACGCGATCATCGCCAAGGCGCCGCACGCCGAGCTCCTTCGCAGACTGACGTTCGTGCAGCAGGTGGGGCTCGGCTACCTAGCCCTCGATCGCCCGGCCAGCTCCCTCTCGGGCGGCGAGATGCAGCGCCTTCGCCTGAGCGCGCAGCTCGGGAGCGGGCTCACGGGCGCGCTCTACGTGCTCGACGAGCCGACGATCGGCCTGCACCCGCGCGACACGGGGCGGCTGATGGCCAACCTGAGGCAGCTCGCCGACATGGGCTCGACGGTGCTCGTCGTCGAGCATGACGCCGAGACGATCCGCGCGGCGGACCACGTCATCGACATCGGTCCGGGCGGCGGTCGCAACGGCGGTCACGTCGTCTCCGAAGGGCCGGCCACGCAGGTCCTCGCCGATCCGCGCTCGCCCACCGCGCGGGCCCTCCTCGAGACCGGTCGCCTCGATCGACCGAAACGCCCGATGGCCGACGCCTGGATCGAGCTCTCCGGCGCGCGCGCCAACAATCTCCGGAACGTCGATTTTCGCGTGCCCGTTGGGCGCATGTGCGTCGTCGCGGGGGTGAGCGGCTCGGGCAAGTCGACGCTCGTGCGCCACGTCTTCTATCCCGCGCTGCGACGCGCGCTCGGGCTCGTGTCGCCCGAGCCGGGCGAGCACGCGGGCCTCAAGGGCTACAAGGTCGTGAAGCGCGCCCTCGCCGTCGACCAGTCGCCCATCGGCCGCACCCCGCGCTCGGTGCCCGCCACGTTCCTCGGCGTCTGGGACGAAGTGCGAAAGCTCTTCGCCTCGCTCCCCGACGCGAAGATGCGCGGCTACTCGGCGGCGCGCTTCTCGTTCAACACGCCCTCGATGAAGACCGCGAAGGCGGGCAAGACCGGCGGCGGTCGCTGCCCCGTGTGCGAGGGTCAGGGGATCATCGTCGCGGAGATGCCGTTCCTGCCCGACGTCATCGCGCCCTGCGAAGCGTGCGGCGGATCCCGGTTCGAGCCGTCGACCCTCGAGGTCCGCTTCGCCGGGCTGTCGATCGGCGACGTCTTGCATCTCCCGGCGGCCGACGCAGCGCAGATCTTCGCGAACCACCGGAAGATCGCCCGGCCGCTCGCCACGCTGGCCGACCTCGGCGTCGGCTACGTGCAGATCGGCCAGGGGTCGAACACGCTCTCGGGGGGCGAGGCGCAGCGGCTCAAGTTGGCCGCCGAGCTCACGGCGGGCTCGGCGCACGAGCCCACGGTGTACGTCCTCGACGAGCCGACCACGGGGCTGCACCTCTCCGACGTGCGCCGACTCCTCGGCGTGCTCGAGCGCCTCGTCGAGCGCGGCGACACGCTGGTCGTCATCGAGCACCACCCCGACGTCATCGCGAGCGCCGACTGGGTCGTCGAGCTCGGGCCCGAAGCCGGCGAAGAAGGCGGGCGCATCGTCTTCGAAGGCGAGCCGCGGAAGCTCGCGCGCGCCCGGACCGCGACGGGCAAGGTGCTCGCGGCGGGCGAGGCGCGCGAGGCGCAGGTCACGGGCTGAGACGCGGCGCGGGGCACGTCATCCCGTCGCTCGAGAGCCCGTCGCGATGGACTCGACCTCGTCTTCGGTGAGCGCGATTCGTCGCGCGTCCCAGTTCTCCTGCAGGTGCTCGGGCGAGCTCGTGCCCGGGATCGGCAGGATCACCGGCGACCGCGCGAGCAGCCAGGCGATGGCGATCTGCGCCGGGGTCGCGCGATGCTTCGCCGCGGCCGCGGCGAGCGCCGGCTGCGGCTTGCCGAGCGCACCGACCGCGAGCGGGAAGAACGGGAGGAACGCGATGCCCTGGGCCTCGCACGACGCGAGCACCGCTTCGGGCGACTCGACCTCGGCGTGGGTCATCTTCGCGAGCGCGCTCGTACCGCCGCCCACGTTGAACATGTTCTGAACGGCGACGATGGGCGTCTTCGCGAGGGCCTGCGCGAGCTGCGCGGCATTCACGTTGCTGAGCGCGAGGTGCCGTATCTTGCCCTCCTTCTTCAGCTCGATCATCGCATCGAGGGACTCGAGGAATGGTACGGTGCCCGGCGCGCCGATGTAGCGAAGGTGCACTACGTCGAGAACGTCGCGTCTCAGCTCGCTCAGGTCGTGCTCGCATCCCTCGCGGAGCTGTTCGGGGGTCGAGAACGCGGCCCACCCCTTGTCGGGGGTGCGCATTCCGCCGAGCTTCGAGGCGATGACGAGGTCTTTCGGGTACGGATACAGCACCTCCGCGATGAGCCGATTCGCGACGTGCGGGCCGTAGTACCAGGACGAGTCGATGAAGTTCATGCCGAGGTCGACGACGCGCTTCAGCACGGCGCGCGCACGCGCGGGGTCCTCGGGCTCGCCCCACACGTCCTTGCCGGGCAAGCGCATTGCGCCGAAGCCGAGGCGGCACACCTCGAGATCGCCGAGCCGGATCGTGGGGGGTGAGACCGCGAAGCTGGCGTCGTCGTTCATGGTCGCGAAGATAGCACTCGCGACCGACCCGGACGAACGAGCGCGGGCCGTCGGCCAGGCTCGCGCCAGGCTCGCGCTAGGCTCGCACGGCCTTCTCGAGGAGGTTACCGACGGGGGCGAGAGTGGCCGCGAGCTTCGCGTCGACGCCATGCCGCTGCACGAGCAACGCGGGGGTGTTGTACGTGAGCCAGGGCTCGCCCTGGTCGTCTTCCCAGGCGAGGGCCTTCAGCGGCAGGTCGATCGCGACCGTGGGCCTCGCGACCATCAGCGGCGTACCCCCCTTGGGGTTGCCGAAGACGAGGATCACCGCCGGCCTCATCGTGAGGCCGACCGCGCGCGCCTCGGCGGCCTGATCGATCCGCACGAAGACCTTCATTCCCGCCGCCGTCACCGCGCGCTCGACGCGCGCGATCGCCTCGTCGACGGGGAACGCGCTCGCAATGGTGCGCAAGCCCGCGGCCGGCGCAGCGCCGTCGTGCCCGGGGGGCCCGGCGTGGGTCCCGGACCACTCGGGGGGGTCGCTCGCGGGAAACGACTCGTCGTTGGTCTCGTCGACGAGGTCGGGGATCTTCGGATCGCTCATGGCTCGCCTCTTCGGGAATCAGTTCCAGGCGGGATCGGCTGACGCTCCGCACGAGGCGGAGCAGCTCGACGGGCTTTCGGTCTGCAGCGTGCCCGGCAGATTGCCCCCGTACTGCCAGCAGTAGCAAGTGCCGGCGACCGTTCCGCACACCGACGCGGCGGTGTTGCCGATGCAGCCCAGCCCGAGCGCGTCGAGGAGGCAGCACTTCTTGCTGGCGGCGCAGTGACCACGAACCGCGAGAAGACCGACGAGCACGCACCGGGCGTCACTCTAGTGCATGGTCTGGCTGCACGCCGCTGCGACGAGATGGGTTCGAGCGGCGGCGACGCGCACGACGATCCGGGTGCGCTATCCTCGGGCCCATGTCCACGCCCATGTCGAGCGGCGCTCACCCGCACCCGAACACGCACACGCTGCTGGTCGACAATCCCTTCACCGGCGAGCCGGCCTGCGAGGTGCCTCTGGCGGATCAGCGCGCCGCGGGCGCGGTGCTCGACCGTGCCCGGGAAGTGGCGCGGGCGTGGCGAAACAGCGCGCTGCCCGACCGGATCGCGCTCTGCGAGCGTGCCGTCGCCGCGCTCGAGGCCCGCGCCGAGTCGATTGCAGGAGACATCACGCGGATGATGGGCAAGCCGCTGGCGCAGGCGCGCGGCGAAGTGAAGACCACCTCGGCGCGCGCCCGATACCTGATCGCGATCGCGCAGACCTCACTGGCCGACGCCCCGCTGCCTCCGCTGGCCGGCTTCGAGCGGCGTGTCGTCCGCGAGCCACTCGGGGTCGTGCTCGATCTCCCGGCGTGGAACTACCCGCTGCTCACGGCCATCAACTGCGTCGTACCGGCGGTGCTCGCGGGCAACGCGGTCGTCGTGAAGCACAGCCCCCGGTCGCCCCTGTGCGGCGAGCACTTCGCGCGCGCGTTCGCCGAGGCGGGCGCTCCGCCGCACCTCGTCCAGGCGATCGACTGCGACCACGCGCAGAGCGAGCGCATGGTGGCCGACGAGCGCGTCGATCACGTGGTCTTCACCGGGAGCGTCTTCGGAGGGCACCGCATGGTCGAGGCGGCCGCGAAGCGGTTCCTCCACCCGACCCTCGAGCTCGGAGGCAACGACCCGGCGTACGTCGCCGCCGATTGCGACCTCGCCAAGGCGGTCGAGAACGTCGTCGACGGCGCGGTCTACAACGCCGGCCAGAGCTGTTGCGCCGTCGAGAGGGTCTACGTCCACAAGTCGGTCTACGACCGGTTCGTCGAGGCGGCGGCGCCGCTCGTGCGCGCTTACGTCATGGGCGATCCGACGCACGCCGACACGACGCTCGGGCCCATCGCCCAGCGCCCGCACGTCGCGGAGCTCGAGGCCTTCGTCGGCGACGCGTCGGCGCGCGGGGGGCGCGTCATCGCCGGCGGCAAGGCCGCGAGCGTGAACGGGTACGGCCGCTTCTTCGAGGCGACGCTCATCGCCGACTGCGACCAGTCGATGGACCTCTTCAACCGCGAGTCGTTCGGGCCAATCGTCGCCGTCATGGCCGTCGGGTCCGACGACGAGGCCCTCGCGAAGATGAACGACTCGCGCCTCGGTCTCACCGCCAGCGTGTGGACCACCGATCGCGATCGCGCCGCGCGGCTCGCGAGAGGCCTCGAGTACGGAACGGTCTTCATGAACCGCTGCGACTACCTCGACCCGGCCCAACCCTGGGGCGGCTGGAAAGACTCCGGCCGCGGCGTCAGCCTCGGCGCGCTAGGCTTCGAGGGCCTCACCCGCCCCAAGTCGATTCACTTCCGTCTCTAGCTGCACGCGTTGAGGGGAGAGGAGATTGGCCGCTGACGCGCAGAGGACGCAAAGATGAGGGAGCCCCCGTTCACGCGGCGAACGAGACGGTCGCGACCCCAAACCCCATCTCAGCTCTGCGCCCTCTGCGCCCTCTGCGGCCCATCTCCCCCTCGGAATCTCGCTCTCCTAGTTCCTAGTGAGGCCCCCCCCAACGACTCAAGGATGGCCCATGCGGTCCACCTGGGCGCCTCGGCAGCGATCGACGCATTCGGGGTTGTCGACGCATTGCTGGGTGCAGTCGGAGTAGCTGCCGCGGGCTTTGGCGCAGGCGGGATCGCGCTCGCATTTCATGGGATCGCGCTGGGCGGCGTTGCGCGCGCCGCTGCACGCGGCGGTCGCGATCAGCGTAGCGATGGCCGGGCCGCAGAGGGCCGCGGCGACGACGCGCAGGGGGGCCGTGCCCGAGCGCCGCGCGGTCACGCCGGTCACTTCGGCAGCGGGGGGGTGGTGACGGGCGGGCGGTTCTTGAGGCAGTCTTCGAACTGCGGCTCGAGGCCGGACGCGCTCGGGGGAAGCCGCGGGCGTCCCATGACCGGAGCCCCCTCGCGCGACCAGTCCATGCCGTTGTCGCTCACGCTCAACCACACGAAGAGGGCGCGGCCGCGTATGTTCTCGAACGGGACGCCGCCGCCCTGGCCGCCGAACCACATGCGCGAGTCGTGGCTGTTGTTGCGGTTGTCGCCCATGACCCAGACCTCTCCTTCCTTGACGAAGAAGGGGCCCTGATACTCGTCAGGATAGCCGCGCGACGCGCGGTCGTAGAACGTCAGATACGACTCGTCGCCCAGGTACTCGACGTAGAGATCGCCCTCGTGGCGGCTGATGGGCGAGTCGTAGTCCTCGTACGTCCAGGGGCCGACGCGGCAGCTCGGCACGTCCCACCCGTTGATGATCGGGTGACCATTCCTTGCCTCGAGCTTGTCGCCCGGGGTGACGATGACGCGCTTGATGAAGTCTTGTTCCGGGTGCTCCGGGAACGCGAAGACCATCACGTCGCCGCGATGCGGCGGCATGCTCGTCCACACGCGGGAGTGCGTGTACGGAATGGCCGGGCCGTAGCTGAACTTGTTGACGAAGATGTGGTCGCCCACCATCAAGGTCGGGATCATCGAGCCGCTCGGGATCTTGAACGCCTCGATCACGAAGGCGCGCAGAGCGAACGCGACGGCGACGGCCATCAAGATCGCCTCGATGTACTCGCGCACCTCGCTCTTGCGCCAGCGGCCGAGGTGACCGTCGACTTCGCTCTCGGCGTGGGCGAGGCACTCGAGGAACGAGTGTTCGTCGAACGGGACGCGGTCCATCGAGTCGCGGAGCTCGTCGAGGTGATCGCGGAGCTGCTGGCGTTCCCTGGAGGCGAGCTCTCGCATGACCGCCTTCTCGTTGCGGCCGAGGATCATCTCGGCCTCGTCGAGCAGCGCCCGCGCTCGCTCGAACGACCCGCGCAGGCGCACGGGCAGGTCGGGACGAAGGGGCGGGTGGGCGTGCGAGGCGAACGGCAGCTGGTGGCGCGCGGCCCAGAGCACGATCTCGAACATCGTGAAGACGACGATCGCGACCGGGACCGGCTGCGCGCGCACGAGGGACTGGATCGCCCCGAGCCCCGACGACAGCTCGGCCCCGCTCGGCGGCGTGAGCGCCCAGACGAGCGCGGACGCGAGCACGATGGGCAACACCACGAACCAGAGGCCCCAGTAGAGCCACCGCAGGATGCGCGAGCGCGTCAACGGCGGAAGATCGGCCGCCGACCGTGGGGGCGGCCCGTCAGCATCGGCGGGGTCGGTATTGCCGTCGACCGCGTGCGCCACGCCGTTGGTGTGCGTGGACTCTTCCGCCTTGAGCGGCTTGAGCGGACTCTCGTCGCCAACCTGCACGACTGGGGAATCTTCCGTCTTCAAGGGGCGTCACCAAGCTGGATCACGTAGTTGACGACCGCAGCCGTATCCCCGACGCCGAAGAGCGGGGGGGGCGGGGCGGCTTGCCCCGCCGCGGACGTGTTGTCGAGCACGACATAGTACATACCCGCCGCGACTGGCACCGCCCGCTGATATTCGACGCCGGCTTGCACGACGTCGGCGAAGCGCGGCGGATAGGCGAGCGCGCCGACCGCGCCATACTGGGTGTAGAGCTGGAGTGACGCGTCGCCCTCGGCCTTCGGTACGACGAAGACGTCGGCCGCCTGCACGCCCTCGAGGTGCATCTTGACGAAGATGGCGCGACCCGACCCCTCGACCGTGATCGGACCGATGAAGTCACGCTCGCCGGTGTGCACCTCGGTTCGCAGGTTCTCGTAGGTGACGCGGTCGGCGCCGTGCACGTCGTACGGGTGCGACGGGTGAGTTCCGACCGGCAGGTGGCCGATGCTGAAGTCGACGCTGCCGTTCGTCTCCTGAATGACCGTGAACCCCTGCCCGAGCTGGCCCGACACCATCTGCTGGCCGAACGTGTCGGCGAAGGGCGTGATCCAGTTTTGCATCAGGTTCGCGACCGGCTGCTCGATCTGGCCCACGCGAAAGTCGGGCGCCGAGACCGACCGCGTGTCGAAGTATGCGTAGATCGCGTTGTCCTCGGCGCACTTGAAGTCCTGGTTGTATTGAATCGTCGCCGCCGAGGTGAACGTCACCTTCTTCGATAGGGCCGTCCACGCGTACCCGATCCCGTCGAACTGGACCCAGAGGTCCCCGTTCTGGAGCGTCTGCTGGGTGCAATGCTGCGGAAAGAACCGGCCGACGACGTTCGCGTCCGGCGTCAGCTTGAGCGGCGCGTTGTGCGCCGTCATCTGCTGGCAGAACTGCCCCAGGCCGAAGCTCATGATGCTCCGGCGCAGCGTGTAGTTCGACGGATCGTTGATGGGTCCGGCGAGCTTGCACACGGCGTTCGGCGAGCAGCCGCCGGCAGCGACAACCGCGGCGAACGCCGCCGCGCTGGCCGCGAGGGATGCGACGGATGCGACGGATGCGACGGATGCGACGGATGCGACGGATGCGAGGCGTGACGAGAGCGGCCGCCCGACGGCGACGGCCCTCGGGTCTCGAAGTCGGCGCAAAGATAGGCGCATCGAGACGGCAGCATAGCGCTCATGGCGTCGCAGCGAGCGAGCAACATGGCGCATGCGTGGACGCCGGCGCACCGTGGAAGCCTCGCGCCCCCGACCGTGGCGTCGGAACCGGGGCGCCCTGGGCGCGGGGGGGGCGTGCTAGGATCGGTGACCATGAAGGTCGCCGTGCTCGGAGCCGGCGCGTGGGGAACGGCGCTGGCGTTGCTCTTGGCCGAGAAGGGGGGCGAAGTCCTCCTCTGGACGCGACGCCGCGAGCTCTGCGACGCGATCAACGCGGCGCACGAGAACGTCCGCTACCTGCCGGGGGCCAGGCTTCCGGAGAACGTGCGGTCCACGGACTCGATCGCGTCGGCGCTCGATGGCGCGCAGATGATCGTCTTCGTCGTGCCCAGTCACGCCACGCGCGAAGTGGCGCGCGAGGCCGCGCCCTTCATCCACGGCGAAGTGCCGATCGTCAGCGCGACGAAGGGGATCGAGAACGACTCGCTCATGTTCATGGACGAGGTCCTGGCGGAGGAGCTCCCCGGCGCGCGCTCGCAGTTTGCCTTTCTCTCGGGTCCGAGCTTCGCGAAAGAGCTCGCGCACCGCTTGCCGACGGCCATCGTGATCGCCGCGCGAGACGCTGCGATCGGCTCGAGCGTGATGCGGCGCTTCCACACGCCCTACCTTCGAACCTACGCGAGCGACGACGTGGTCGGCGTCGAGTGCGGCGGGGCGCTCAAGAACGTCATCGCGATCGCCGCGGGAGCGGTCGACGGCATGGGCTTCGGCCACAACACGCGGGCCGCGCTCATCACGCGCGGTCTCTCCGAGGTCGCGAAGCTCGCGATGGCGCGCGGCGGCTCGGCGCTCACGCTCTCGGGCCTCGCGGGAATGGGCGATCTGGTGCTCACCTGCACCGGCGAGCTCTCACGGAATCGAACCGTGGGCCACGAGCTGGGCCGGGGCAAGACCCTCGACGAAGTGCTCGCCGCGCTCGGCCACGTCGCCGAGGGCGTGAAGACCGCGAAGAGCGCGCACGAGCTCGCGAAGAAGCTCGGCGTCTCGATGCCGATCACGAGCGAAGTGTACGCGGTGCTCTACGAGCAGAAGCCGGTGCAGCAGGCCGTGAAAGACCTCATGGCGCGCGAGCTCGGGTACGAGTTCGACCCCGAGGCCATCGCGCGCGCGACGCTGCGCAGCACCGACCGCCGCGACTGACGCCCGGAGACCGACGCGCGCCCTCCCGTCGCGCCGCGGACGGTGCGCCGCAACCGCGGCTGCCCTCACTGCGGCACGTTGTTCGTCACCTGGCCGGCGCCGCTCGCCGTTGCTGACTGGCACTCGATGTCGTCGCCGCTCGGCGCCGAATAGAAGCGCGCGAGGAAGATGCACATCTCGTTCTTCTGGGCCGAGTCGCCGAAGTTCAGCGTGCCGCCGGTCTGGTTGTCGTAGGTGCAGGTCCATGTGATCGAGTCGCCGGGGTTGAGCCCGATCGGCGGGTCGTACGCGACGATGGGCGGCTCGTCCCACTCGGTGGTGTCGACGAGCTTCGTTCCGGCGCTGGTGTTCGCCACGTAGTGAATGCCGCGGCTGTGCATGTGGCTGGCGCCGCTGATGAGCGAGATGGGCCCGTAAGTCGAGGGGACCGTGCACGTCGTCGAGACCTGCTGGTTGTTGCCCGGAGGCACGCTCAGCACCGTGCGGTTGAAATAGAGCTGCGCGACCCACTTGGTCACCGTCGCCGGATCGACCTTCGTGAGCCGGACGACCACGTTGGCCGTGTAGTCGGCCGACGCCGTGTTGAGGTAGTGGGCCTGCAACCGGAGACCGACCGACCCTTTGAGCTTGGCCGCCATGCCGGCCGGGTACTGCGTGACGAGGTGCGGCTGACCCGCGACGTGCAAGAGCGAGCGAAACTCGAAGGGGTTCTGGCAAACGGAGACCGTCTTGCTGGCGGGGCTGTCTTCTCCGTAAAGGACGTGGAGGTGGTGCGAGCCCGCCGTCATGTCCGACTCGCTCGTTCCGATCGCCACGTCGACGCCGTTGAACGGGTTGTCGAAGTCCTGGCACATGAAGACTTCTTTGCCGGCGGGCACGACGAAGCTCCCCATCGTGATCGTGACCGTGTTCGGATCGCTCACGGACGCGTCGACCGAGCCCGACCCGCCTCCCGCGGCGCCCGAGCCGCTGCCGGAATTCGTGGTTCCGTTCGCGGAGCCACCGGTTCCGCTCGCGGAGCCACCGGTTCCGCTGGAGCCGGCGCCGCCGCTGGCGCCCGGGGACGACGAGCCGCCCGCGTTGTCACTCGAACCGCCGGCGCCCGGATCCGACCCCGACGCGGACCCCGTGGAGCCGCTGCCGCCCGACCCGCCGGTTCCGCAAGAAAGGCCCAAGACGGCCGCCATCAAGGCAACGACTCGCCACGTCTGCATCTCTTTTCAGCTCCTTTCCGAGCCCAGAGCTCGCGTTCCCCATCAATGACCGAGCGGATGCTCGCACGCGAGCACGTGGTCGGCAAGCGCCGAAAAGGTTCATGAGATCGAGGGATTGGGACGTTTTATTTTTGAAGCCTGAGCGTAACGGACCGGCCGACGATGGCCGCCTGCGTCTCCCTTCTCAGAAGGTCCCTTCGAGAAGGGCTCCTCCGCCACCCGGCAGGGGCGAGGGCGCGGCGTCGAGGCCCGGAGGCTCACCATCGCGCACCGCGATCTCGCGGTCGCAGGTGACGCTCGCTCTGCTCGGCTCGTCCGGTTGGCGCTAGCATGGGTCGATGCGCCGATGGCTCGTTGGTGGGGTGCTGCCGTTCGCTTGCGTGGCTTGGTCTTCGCTCGCGGCATCGCAGTATCCGCCGCAGCCGCAGGCGCCTCAACCTTACTCGCCTCCGCAGCCGTATCCCCCGCAGCAACAACCATATCCGCAACAGCCGTATCCTCCTCAGCCCCCTCAGCCGCCGTATCCGGCGCCCCCTCCGCAGGCGCAGCCGTACGCCCAACCGCAGCCGCAACCGCAGCCTTATCCCCAGCAACCGCAGCCCTACCCGCCGCCGATTCCCACCCCTTACGGGCCCACCCCTTACGGGCAGCCCATTCCCGCCCCCTACGGGCAGCCCGCGCCGCCGCTGCAGCCTCTCGCACCCGCGCCGAGCCGGTACCGAAGCGGGGGCGAGATGGCCTACCTGTACGGAGTCGGCTTCGCCTACGGCGTGGGCTCGGGGATCTGGATCGACGCGCTCGCCAAGGAGAGCGATCCGGGCATCGCGTTCATCGCGCCGCTGCTCCTCGGCGCCGCGGTTCCGGTGGCCGTCTACGCGTGGGACTACAACCAGGAGTTCGATCGCGGAGTCCCGTCGTCGATCGCGACCGGCCTGCTCCTCGGAGGCATCGAGGGCACCGCGATCGACGGGCTCCAGTGGCAGCTCTCGGGGAACGACGGCCCGAACTCGTGGACGTTCCGCACCTGGACGACGGTCACCTTCCTCGGGGCGACGGCCGGCGGGATCGGCGGGTACCTGTTCGGCGAGGCGATCCAGCCCGACCCTCGCAGTCTCGGACTCATCTCGAGCGGCGCCGGCTGGGGCGCTGCCGCGGGCATCCTCTTCGGATCGGGCGTGGTCGGCGGAGACTGGAAAGACGGGGCCGCGGTCTGGGGCTTCACCGGATACAACGCCGGCATTCTCGCCGCGGGGGTGGTCTCGACGGTCTACGTCCCCTCGTGGCAGACGCTGAAATACATGTGGCTGGGCGACGTGCTCGGCACCCTCGCCACGACGCCGGTGTACTTCTTCTACATCGGGAGCGACGCGGAGCCTCGCCACGGGCTCATCGCGAACGCGGTCGGCGGCCTCGCGGGCCTGAGCCTCGCCGCGGCCCTGACCGCCAACATGACCGACTCACCCGGCACGGCCTCGTGGGCGCCGCCCTTTCAGGTCTCGGTGAGCCCGAGCCCGGGCGGCGGGCAGGTCATGGCCTTCGGGCAGTGGTAAAAAAACGGCGAGGCTTCCCTTCTCAGGGGAGCCTCGCCGGGTACTTCAGGGTCCTTCGAGCGATTACTTGCTCGTCGCCGGTGCCGCGGACGAATCAGCGGGGGCCGACGACGATGCGCTGGTGTCGGGGCTAGCGGGCGCCGGCGTGCCACCGCCGCAAGCCGCCAGGGCCCCAACCGCCGCCATCGTCGCAAGAAGAGCGGCAATTGCGATGTTCTTCATGATCGTCTTCTCCTCAAAAACAGCCCCGAGCTAGTCGAGGACGGCGTCCTTATGCACCAGTTCGGGATAGCTCGTCAATTGCGTGTCGACGGGCGCCCGAAGGGGGAACCGCGGACGGCCCCCCAATATGGCCCTGCGCGCCCTGCGCAACGAGGGCTTTTCGCTCCCAGACCGAGGGAGACGCGCCGAGCGCCGAATTGAGGTACTCTGTTTCGACACCTTTTCGTGTTGCCCTCAAGCGGTCGGCCTCGACGCGGCCGCGACTCCTACGGCGGCGCCGTCAAGCGGGCGCCGCAGACGCAGCTTCGTTCGCCGCGATGCCGATCCTCAAATGGTTTCCACCTCTAGGTCCGCCGCGGACGTTCGTGCTCCACAAGCCCGTGACGACGCTGGGCCGCGCGCTCGGTAACGACGTGGCCCTGGCCGGTGACGGGCTCGCCGAGACGCACGCGCAGATTCTCTTCGACGGTCGCGACTTCAACCTCGAAGAGATCGACCGCCAGGCCGATATCCTCGTCAACGGGAAGAAGAAGCGGCGCGCGCGCCTGGTCCACGGCGACCGGGTGACGCTCGGCGAAGTGGCGTTCGCCTTCAGCATGTTCGACGAGCCCCAGAAGGTCGGCGCTCCCGCCACCGACGGCGCTCCGGCGACGATGACCGAGACGCAGCTCAACGTGACCAACCAGCAGCTCGCCGCGTTCCGGAAGCTCTACGAGTTCAGCGAGAAGCTGATGACGCTGACCGACATCGACCCGCTCCTCGGGGCGATGCTCGACGCCGTCATCGAGGTGACCGGCGCGGAGAAGGGGCTCATCCTCCTGAACGACGACGCGTTCACCACGACCGCGCCTAAGGCGCCCGAGGCCAACGGAGCGCGACGCGCGAGCATCCGCGCGGCCCGCAACGTCAAGCGCGAGGCGGTCGCCGAGGCGGGCGGGGCGATCAGCGACAGCATCGTCAAGAAGGTGCTCGAGACCGGCCGGCCAGTCATCGTGAGCGACGCCCTGAGCGACGCGCAGTTCAAGAGCAGCGAGAGCGTGCTCGCCCTTCGCCTCTCGAGCGTCATGTGCGCCCCGTTCGCGTCGCAGGGGCAGGTGCAAGGCGTGCTCTACGTCGGCAACGACCGGGTCAAGAACCTGTTCGACAAGGCCCAGCTCGACGTCCTCTCGATCTTCGCGTCGCAGGCGAGCCTCATCCTCGAGAACGCGATGCTCCTCAACGCCCTCCGCGCCGACAAGGAGAAGCTCGTCGCCGAGCTGAAAGACAAGCGCTTCGGCGAGATCATCGGGGCGTGTCCCTCGATGATGGAGGTCTTCCGCAAGCTGCAGAAGGTGGCCACGACCGACATCTCCGTGCTCATCACCGGCGAGACGGGCACCGGCAAGGAGCTCATCGCCCGCGAGATCCACCGGCGAAGCAACCGCGTGAACGGTCCGTTCGTCGTCATCAACTGCGGCGCCATTCCAGAGAATCTCATCGAGAGCGAGCTGTTCGGGCACGTGCGCGGGGCGTTCACGGGCGCCGTCGCGTCGCGCCCGGGCAAGTTCCAGGTCGCCAACGGAGGCACGCTCTTCCTCGACGAGATCGGCGAGCTCCCGCTGAACCTCCAGGTCAAGCTGCTCCGCGCGCTCCAGGAGCGGGTGGTCTTCCGCGTCGGGGAGAGCAAGCCCGAGAAGGTCGACATTCGCGTCGTCGCCGCCACCAACCGGGTGCTCGAAGAAGAGATCCGGGCCGGGCGCTTCCGCGAGGACCTCTACTACCGCCTCAACGTCGTGAACCTGTTCTTGCCCCCCCTGCGCGAGAGGGGCGACGACGTGCTCATCATCGCGCGCGCCCTCCTCTCCAAGCACTCCGAGGAGCTGGGCCGACACGTGCAAGGCCTCACGCCGCAGGCGCTCGCCGCGATCAAGAAGAGCCCGTGGCCGGGGAACATTCGCCAGCTCGAGAACCGCATCAAGAAGGCACTGGTCCTGTGCGACCGCACCCTCTTGACGCCGGAAGACCTCGACCTCGGCAAAGAGGCCGAGAGCTTGATCCTGCCGCTCGAGAAGGCAAAAGAAGAGTTTCAGCGCAAGTACGTGCTCGACATCCTCGAGCGCAACAACGGAAACCGCACGCAGACGGCTCGCGACCTCGGCGTCGACCCCCGCACGATCTTTCGCTACCTCGAGCGCGAAGCGAACCCGCCCCCGCCCGGCGGCGCGAAGTCCGCAGACGAATAGTCCGCCGGCACGGGTTCTGCTCAAGCTCCGGAGGTGCCCCTGAGAATCGAGGACTACGCCCTTCTCGGCGACTGCCAGACCGCCGCGCTCGTAGGGCGCGATGGCTCCATCGACTGGCTGTGTCTCCCGCGGTTCGACTCGGGCGCGTGCTTCGCGGCGCTCCTCGGCTCGCCGGAGCACGGGCGGTGGCTCGTCGCGCCCGCCGCCCCCATCAAGCGCGTGTCGCGCGCTTACCGGCAGGGCACGCTGATCCTCGACACGACCTTCGAGACGGAGAGCGGCGCGGTCACTGTCACCGACTTCATGCCGATGCGCGACAGCGCGCCGCACGTCGTCCGCACCGTACGCGGGGTGCGCGGCCGGGTGCCGATGCGGACCGAGTTCGTCGTGCGCTTCGACTACGGCTCGATCGTCCCCTGGGTCCGAAAGGCCGACAGCGGCATCCGCGCCATCGCAGGGCCGGACTGCGTTCGCCTGCAGAGCAGCGTCCCGCTGCGCGGCGAAGGCATGACGACCGTCGCCGACTTCGACGTCTCCGAAGGCGAGACGGCGTCGTTCGTACTCGCCTGGTACCCGTCGCACGGGCGTGAGCCGCGCGAGGTCGACGCGGCGATCGCGCTCGAGCGCACCGAGACGGCCTGGCGCAAGTGGTCGGCCCGGTGCAACTACGAGGGCCCGTGGCGCGACGCGGTGCTGCGCTCGCTCGTCACGCTCAAGGGCCTGACGCACACGGCGACCGGCGGCATCGTCGCCGCGCCGACGACGTCGCTCCCCGAGTTCATCGGCGGGCCCCGCAACTGGGACTACCGCTTCTGCTGGGTTCGCGACGCGACCTTCACGTTGCTCGCGCTCCTGCACAACGGCTTCGCCGACGAGGCCCGCGACTGGCGCGAGTGGCTGCTCCGGGCGATCGCGGGCGACCCCTCGAAGCTCCAGATCATGTACGGCGTCGACGGCGAGCGACGCCTCGACGAGCAAGAGATTCCCTGGCTCCCGGGATACGAAGGGTCGCTCCCGGTGCGCATCGGCAACGGCGCGTACCGGCAGCGTCAGCTCGACGTCTACGGCGAGGTGATGGACGCCCTCCACCAGTGCCACGAGCACGGCATGCCCGGCGACGAGAACTCGTGGAACTTGCGGCGCGGGATGCTGGAATTCCTGGAGACCTGCTGGGACCAGCCCGACGAAGGCATCTGGGAGGTCCGGGGCCCTGCGCGGCAGTTCACGCACTCGAAGGTGATGGCCTGGGTGGCCTTCGACCGCGCCGTGAAGCGATTGGAGAAGGTGGGCGCCGGGCCCGACGACGGCAAGCTCCTCGGACGCTGGCGCGGCCTCCGCGAGCGCATGCACGAAGAGATCTGCGTGAAGGGCTTCGACGGAACGATCGGCGCGTTCGTGCAGTCTTACGGGTCCGAGAGGCTCGACGCGAGCGTCCTCATGATCCCGCTCGTCGGCTTCTTGCCGCCCAACGACGCGCGCGTTCGCAGCACCGCGCACGTCATCGAAGCGCGCCTTCTCGAAGGGGGCTTCGTGCGACGCTACGAGAGCGACCGGCGGGTCGACGGGCTCCCCGAGGGCGAGGGCGTCTTTCTGCCCTGCACGTTCTGGCTCGCCGACAACTGGGCGATGATGGGTCGCGAAACCGACTCGCGCGCGATGTTCGAGCGGCTCGTGGCCCTCTCGAACGACGTCGGCCTCCTCTCGGAGGAGTACGACGTGACCCGGAACCGGCAGGTCGGCAACTTTCCGCAGGCGTTCTCGCACGTGTCGCTCGTCAACACCGCGCGCAATCTGAGTCCCCGGGGTGACGCGCAGGGCGGCCCGGCGCGGCGTCGAAGCGCGTAGCCGGGCGGCCGTCGAGCACAGTCAGAAGCGCCTCGGCTCGCGGCGCGAGTGGCAAATCGCGTCGCGATGGCCGGAACACGTCGGCCCGACTAGCGCCGCACCGCGTCGGGACGCAGCGACACCACGATGACCGGCGACGTCGTGACCCGCGCCGTTCCGCCGCTCGAGAATCCGCCCGGCATGCAGCCTCGTGAGAGCGGATTGGGCCTCGCGCTTGCAGTAGCCCCCGGCATGGCAACTCTAGAGGAAGGGACGTGCTCGCTGACCGCGGCGATCGAGCACGCCGCGCGGAGCCTCGCGCTCGCGCGAGAAATCCTGTCGACCGACGATCCGCCCCGCGTGCCTCATGCGCGCGAAGAGGCGAAGGCGCGGGTGCGCACGGAGATCACACACGTGACGCGCTTGCTCGAAAATACGTCCGAGCCCACCGAGACGTCGTTCGCCGCGCTCAACCGCGCCGCGCGTCAGCTCGACGACGAAGCAGCCAACCTCGACCGTGCTCTGCATCCCTAGCGGAGGAGAAACCGCAGAGGCGCGAAGATCGGGGGTTTGCGGGTCGCTAGCCCCGCCCAATACGGACAAACCGGGCGCCCAAGGAGCTCAGCGCGCTTGCGAGCCGCACGGTCAGCCCGGGCGGCTGGAGCGGCGCTTTGCCATGGGCGTTTGCTCCACGGTCTGCTGGAGCTCGACCGACGGGTCCCAGACGTGGTGGCAGCGCGGGCACGTGATCTCGACGACCTCCGGCTTCACCGGAGGCAGCGTGACGAAGCACGCGGGGCAGACGACGCGCTCATCCGCAGCCATGAATCCAGCGTAGCGCGCCTTGAGCGGGTTGGCGCGGGATTCCGTGAGCCGCGCGCGCGGCACGCCAGGAGGCGCGCCCGGAGAGGGCCGATCCGCGCGCCGAATCCACGCGCGCGCGAGGCGCGGCCGATGCCGCGCGGGGCAGCGCAGGGGCGGAAAGGAGCAACGATTCCATGAGAAGGCTCCCCCCGGCCGCTCACGCTTCGCACTAACCCTGCTCGCTCTTCGTCTCAGGCTTCGGCGGGGGCGCCGCGCTTGGAGGGCTTGCCGGCGGGCGGGGCCTTCTTGCCGTTGGCGGCGCTGCCCTTGCTGGAGCGCAGGAGGTCGTCGGCGATCTTGGCGGCGCGGCCTGTCTTCTCCCAGGAGAACTCGGAGCGGCCGAAGTGGCCATAGGCGGCGGTCTTCTTGTAGATGGGGGCGAGGAGCGCGAGCTCCTCGATGAGCGCCTTGGGACGCATGTCGAAGTTCTTGAGAATGTACTTCTCGAGCGTCTCGTCGGTGATCTTGCCGGTGCCGAACGTGTTCACGTGCACGCCGACCGGCTGCGCGACGCCGATCGCGTAAGCGATCTGTACCTCGCACCGCTGCGCCACGCCCGACGCGACGACGTTCTTGGCGATGAAGCGGGCGTAGTAGCAGGCGCTCCGGTCGACCTTGCTCGGATCTTTTCCGCTGAACGCGCCGCCGCCGTGACGGCCCATGCCGCCGTACGAGTCGACGATGATCTTGCGACCGGTGAGGCCGCAGTCGCCCTGGGGCCCGCCGACGACGAACCGCCCCGTGGGGTTGACGTGGAGCTTCGTGGCCTTGTCGATGAGCTTCTTCGGAAGCGACTTCTCGATCACGAGCTCGATGACGGCTTCGCGGAGCTGCTTGTACTTGACCTTCTCGTCGTGCTGCGTCGAGACCACGATGGCGTCGATACGCACGGGGACGTCGTTCTCGTACTCGAGCGTGACCTGCGTCTTGCCGTCGGGGCGCAGGAAGTCGACCGCCTTCTTCTTCCGGACGGCCGCGAGCTGCTTCGCGAGGAGGTGCGCGTAATGAATAGGCGCCGGCATGAGCTCGGGGGTCTCGTCGGTCGCGTACCCAAAGACGAGCCCCTGGTCGCCCGCGCCCTGCTCCTTGTGGAGGCCGTCGCCCTCGTTGACGCCCTGGGCGATGTCCGGGCTCTGCCGCTCGATGGCCGTGAGCACCGCGCAGGTCTCGCTGTCGAAGCCGATGGCCGAGTCGGTGTAGCCGATGTCCCTGACCGTTTGCCGGACGATGGGAACGAACTCGACCTTCGCCGTGGTGGTGATTTCACCGGCGACGACGACCATGCCCGTCTTCGCGAGCGACTCGCAGGCCACGCGGGCGCGGGGGTCTTGCTCGAGGATCGCGTCGAGGATCGCGTCGGACACCTGGTCGCACAGCTTGTCCGGATGCCCCTCGGTGACGGACTCGGACGTGAAACGGTAGCGGGACATTCGACGTTCTCTCCTTGGCCAAGGCTCGGCGCGAGCTGGGCGCCGGCTCTGCGGGCGCCGTTGTCATAAAGCCTTTTCCGGTCACGGTCGAGCGATAGTCGAGCGCCTCTCGAGCCTTTTGGCCTTTGTCGAGCCTGCGCGCCGGCGAACGTGCGCGAGCGCGCGAGCGCGGGTGCGCCAGCACGCGCCGCACGCGCCGGCACGCCCCAGCATCGCCCCGGCACGCCCGCTTCGCGAGAGGCGCTCCCGCCCCGGTATCGACCTAGCCAAGCGCACACGGCGGCAGTAGACACGTGAGCGCCATGCCCGTTTCCCTCGCGCACCCGGACGCCTTCGTCGATCGTCACATCGGCCCTGACGACCGAGACATCCACGAGATGCTCCGCGTCGTCGGCAAGGGCTCGCTCGACGAGCTCATCGACCAGACGATCCCGAGCACCATCCGGCTCCGGCGGCCGCTCGTTCTCCCGCCGCCTCTCTCTGAGCACGAGCTCCTCGAGACGCTCGGCGAGATCGCTCGCAAAAACGAGATCTGGCGCAGCTTTCTGGGCATGGGGTACTCCGACACCATCACCCCGCCCGTCATCCAGCGGAACGTGATCGAGAACCCGGGCTGGTACACGCAGTACACGCCCTACCAGGCCGAGATCTCGCAAGGCCGGCTCGAGGCGCTCCTCAACTTCCAGACGATGGTGAGCGATCTCACCGCCCTCGAGATCGCCAACGCCTCGCTGCTCGACGAGTCGTCGGCGGCGGCCGAGGCGATGCACTTGATGGAGTCCTCGGCGTCGTCGAGCGGACCCGACGCGCGCACGGCCATCTTCGTCTCCGACGGGTGCCACCCGCAGACGATCGAAGTCCTGCGGACGCGGGCGGCGGCGCACGCGATCGAGGTCGTCGTCGGCGACGCGCGCACCGCGCTCGGGGCGGCCGGCTCGGCGAAGAGGTTCTTCGGCGTCTTGCTCCAGTACCCGGCGACCGACGGCAGCGCCGGGGACCACCGCGCCCTCGTCGCGCGGGCCCACCAAGACGGCGCCATGGTGGCGATGGCCTGCGATCTCCTCGCGCTGGCGCTCATCACGCCTCCGGGCGAGCTCGGGGCCGACATCGCCTTCGGGAGCGCCCAGCGCTTCGGCGTGCCGCTGGGCTACGGCGGGCCGCACGCCGCGTTCTTCGCTTGCAAGGCCGAGCACCTGCGCAAGCTCCCCGGCCGCATCATCGGCGTCAGCGTCGACGCGCACGGCAAGCGCGCGCTCCGCATGGCGCTGCAGACACGCGAGCAGCACATTCGCCGCGAGAAGGCGACGAGCAACGTGTGCACGGCGCAGGCGCTGCTCGCCATCGTCGCGAGCATGTACGCCGTCTACCACGGGCCCGCGGGCATTCGCGCCATCGCCGAGCGCGTGCACGGCATGGCGGCGTCGTTCGCGCTCGGGCTCCGCGAGCTCGGCGTCGGCGTGGCCCACGACCGCTTCTTCGACACCGTTCGCGTCGAGGGCGAGCCCGCCAGGGTGCAAGCGTGGGTCGACGCCGCGTGTGCCCGGAAGATGAACCTCCGGCGCATCGACGCGCGCTCGCTCGGCGTCGCGTTCGACGAGGTCACGTCGCCCGCCGACGTCGACGCGCTCCTCGCGGTCTTCGCCGGCGGCGCGGCGGCGTCCGCGTGCGAAGACCTCGCGAAGCGGGCCGCTCCCGCTCTCGCCGGCATCGAGCGGACGAGCGCGTACCTGACGCACGACGTGTTCGGCACGCACCACTCGGAGACCGAGATGCTGCGCTACATGCGCACGCTCGAGTCGCGCGATCTGTCGCTGGCGCACTCGATGATCCCGCTCGGGTCGTGCACCATGAAGCTCAACGCGACGGCCGAGATGATGCCGATCACGTGGGCGCACTTCAATCGCATCCACCCCTTCGCGCCGGTCGATCAGGCGCAGGGCTACCAGATCGTCATCAAGCAGCTCGAGGCGATGCTCGCCGAGATCACCGGCTTCCCGGCGGTGAGCCTGCAGCCGAACTCGGGCGCGCAGGGCGAGCTCGCGGGGCTCCTCGTCATTCGCAAGTACCACGAGACGCGCGGCGACGGGCACCGCGACGTGTGCCTCATCCCCGCGAGCGCGCACGGCACGAACCCCGCGTCCGCGGCGGTCGCCGGGATGCGCGTGGTCGTGGTCGCGTGCGACGAGAAGGGGTACGTCGATCTGGCGGACCTCGACGCGAAGGCCCGGGCCCACGCGAAGGACCTGGCCGCGCTCATGGTGACGTACCCGTCGACCTACGGCATCTTCGAAGAGGAGATCGAGCGCATCTGTACGATCGTGCACGACCACGGCGGGCAGGTGTACCTCGACGGCGCGAACCTCAACGCGCAGGTCGGGCTCTGTCGCCCGGCCGACGTCGGCGCCGACGTATGCCACGTCAACTTGCACAAGACGTTCTGCATCCCGCACGGCGGCGGCGGCCCGGGCATGGGCCCGATCGGCGTGGCAGCGCACCTCGCGAAGTTCCTGCCCGGGCACCCAGTGATCCCGGTCGGCGGCGAGCAGACTATCGGCCCGGTGACCGCGGCGCCCTGGGGCAGCGCGAACATCTTGCTCATCTCGTGGGCGTACATCGCGATGATGGGCCCCGCGGGCCTGAAGCGCGCGACCGAAGTGGCGATCTTGAGCGCCAACTACGTCGCCGAGCGCCTCCACCCGCACTTCCCCGTCTTCTATCGGGGCAAGCGCGGGCGCGTGGCCCACGAGTGCATCCTCGACACGCGGGGCGTCAAGAAGACCGCTGGCGTCGAGGTCGACGACGTGGCCAAGCGCCTGATGGACTACGGCTTCCACGCGCCGACGATGAGCTTCCCCATCGCCGGGACGCTCATGGTCGAGCCCACCGAGAGCGAGCCGAAGGCGGAGCTCGATCGCTTCTGCGACGCGGTCATCGCCATTCGGGCCGAGATCCGGGCCATTGAAGAGGGCAAGCTGCCGCGCGACGACAACCCCCTCAAACACGCGCCGCACACCGCCGAATCGGTGATGGGGTCGGACTGGAAGCACCCGTACTCGCGCGAAGTCGCGGCTTTCCCCGCCCCGTGGACGCGCGCGCGCAAGTTCTGGCCGTCGGTCGGTCGCATCAACAACGCCCACGGCGACCGAAACTTGATGTGCACTTGCCCGCCGATCGAGGCCTACGCCGCGGAGTAGGAGCTGGGCCGCAGAGGCGCAGAGGGCGCCGAGCCGAGACCACGAGCGTTCCGAACCCCTTTTCCTCTCTGCTTTGCGCCCTCTGCGCCTCTGCGGCCCATCTCGTCTTCGAGCGTGAGCCGCACTGAGCCCGGCCCGCGGAGAGCGGGTCTGACGGAGCGCAGGGTCGCCCCCCTGGCGGCGACCGTGCCGCGTCCCTCAGCGGCCGAGCTGGCGGTCCAGCTTCTTCAACGCGCGGTCGATGCCCGCGCCGAGACCGACGCGCACGAGGGCCCCGAGGGCCGGAATCTTCGACTCGAGGTCGATGCGCCACTCGGCGCTCGAGCGATCCGCGCCGAGCGACGTCACGTTGACCTCGCCGCGATGGTAGCTGAGCGGGAAGAGGCCGCGGACGATCTTGTACGCGATGCGCTTCGGCACTTCGCGCTCGACGATCTCTTCGTCGATCTTCTGGAGCCCGATGTGGAGCCGGCGCACGGTGCCCACGCCCTTGTCGGGCGGGCTCTTGACCAGATCGACCTTCACGCCGAGCCAGCGGCCCATCGTCGAGTTGTCGTCCAGGGCCGCGAACAGGCGCTCGGCGGGGACGTTGAACGTGTGCGTGACCAGGATCGGGCGGCTCATGGCGGCGCATCTTTTCACGAAATTGCGCCTTACTCGAACGAATATCCGTGCTGGCCGACGCCGGCCGCGAACTGCCCGGCGCGAAAGAGGTTCTCGCAGAGCGCGGCGACGGTTACCGGTCCAACGCCCCGGGGCACCGGCGTGATGAACGACGCGATCGTTCGCACGGCTTCGAAGTCGACGTCGCCGTGCATCTTCCCCGCGTCGTCGACGCGCGTCGCCACGTCGAACACCGCGACCCCGGGCTTCACCATGTCGGCCGTGATGCGGTAGCCGGTCGTGCCCACGGCCGTCACGAGGATGTCGGCCTCGCGAATGAGGCGCTTCTGGTCCGCGGGCGGCACGTGGCGATGGACCCAGATCGCCGCCGCGTTGCACATCCGCCCGCCGAGCATCTGCAGGATCGGCTTCGCCGTGATGTCGTTGCGCCCGACCACGACGGCGACCTTGCCCGCCGTCTTGACGCCGTAGAAGGCCATCATCCGGCGCACGGCGAGCGCCGTTCCGGGCAGGAGGAGCACGCGGTCTTGCTGCGCGCGGTAGAGGGAGGCCACGGCGTCGCGCCCGACGCCGTCGACGTCTTTCTCGCCCGCGACGGCGTCGAAGATGTCGAACTTGTTCGTGGTGGCCGCGTCGTGCTCTTCGAGCGCGCGCGGGAGCGGGAGCTGCACGAGCACGCCGTGGTAGTCGCGCGACGCGCTGATCGCGGCCACGGCCGCCTTGAGGGCGTCGGGCGCGATGTCGGCCGGGAACGCCTTGAGCTCCGCGCGCATCCCGAGCCGCGCGCAGGCTTCGATCTTCTTCTTCACGTACCGCTCGGAGGCGGCGTTCTGCCCGACGAGCACGATGGCGAGCGTCGGGACGAGCCCGTGGCGCTCGATGAACGCGGGCACGTCGGCGCGGAGCCGAGCTTCGATCGCGTCGGCGACCGTCTTGCCCAACATCACCACCGCGCCGTTCTGGGTCGTGCTCATCGCCGCCCCCCTTCTAGCATTCCGCCGTCCGCGGCCCTCGCTCGAACTTGCTATAACGGCCGCTCCCCCGATGGCGAAACCGCGGTTCGACGCTCGCCGTCTGCTCGTCATCGTAGCCGGGGAGCGCCCCGTCGCGCTCCTCTGTTTCGTGTCGCCCACCTTGCTGGCGATCGCCATGGATCTCGTGCTCCGCCCGAGGTCGCTCCTGGCATTCGAGCCGCTCCAGTGGCTGAACTACTTCGGGTCATCGCTCGCCAGCGCCGGCTTCTGGGGCGGGCCGCTCTGGCTGGCGTCGCGCCTCTTCACGCCGCGCTCGAGCGTGGGCGGGGGCGCGGGCGCGGGCGCGGGCGTGAGCCGGGGCGCCCGGGCCGGGCTGGCGGCGTTCTTCGGTCTCTTCGTCTTTCCGCTCTCGTTCTTCTGCTTCGGCGGCCAGCCGCTCTACTTCCACGTGTTCCACACGTACATGGCGCGCGACACGGTGCGCCTCGGCATCGCGATGCGCGGCACGCTCGGGGCGTGGCTCGCCGCGTGGGGCGGGTCCGTCGTGCTCATGGGGGTTGCCGGTCTCGTCACGACGTGGGCGTTCTTCCGGCTCGTTCGCGTCGCGGCGAAGCCGGTGCGGCCCGCGTGGCCGATCCTGCCCGTGGTCGGGTTCGGGGTCGCCGCGTCGTGCTTCTGGATGGACTTCGTCGAGTCGCGATCGCTGCAGGCCGCCCCCCCCGACACCTGCTTCATTCACGGCGCCGTGCACGCCCTGCGCGACGCCGTGACCCACAAGGGGTGGGTGCGCCGCGGGATCTCGCTCCGGGAGCCGCTTCCGCTGCCGGCGCTGGCGCTGCCGCCGCACCGCCCGAACGTGATGCTCATCGTCACCGAGAGCGTGCGCGCCGACGCCCTCTGCTCCGCGCCGCCGCCCCGATGCAAGGCGCGGTTCCTCGACGAGGTCGCGGCCGATCGGCTCCCGATGGGCCGCCTCACGACGCAGGCGCCAGGGACGCTCTCGTCGTGCGTCATGCTCTGGACCGGCCTCGGACCGGACGCCGACTTCAAGACGATGCTGAGCGCGCCCACGGTCTGGGAGGTCGCGCACGCCGTCGGCTACCACACGGCGTACATCGCGTCGCAGAACCTCCGTTACGAAGACTTCGCCGCGTTCTTCCAGCGCGCCGGCCTCGACGTCGTCACGAGCGCGGCCGAACTCGGCGGCGCCGGCGATCCGCACCTCGGCGCCCCCGACGAGAACGCCACGGGGCGCATGCTCGCGTACGTGCGCGACCTCGCGACCACCGCTCCCGGGACGCCTTACTTCGCGACCCTGCACCTCTCGAACACGCACTGGCCCTACCGCATCGACCCCACGCTCCAGCCCTTCGAGCCGCACGACGCGTCGCCCTGGTCCGACGGGGTGAAGCTCCACAACCACTACCGCAACAGCGTCGCCATGCAGGAGCGCGCGGTCACGGCGTTCTTGCGCGAGCTCCGCGCCCTCCCCGGGTGGGACGACACCGTCGTCGTGTTCGTGTCCGACCACGGCGAAGAGTTCCGCGAGCACGGCGGCATGTACCATCTGACATCGCTCTTCGACGAACAGGTCCGCATCCCGGGGTGGATCATCGCCGGCCCCCGCGCCCTCGATGCGTCGCAGCGCGCCGCGCTCGCCTCGTGGGGCGACCGGCGCACGTACACCCGCGACGTGAACGCCACGATGCTCGATCTCGTGGGCGTCTTCGACGCGCGCGCCGGCTTTCCCTACGCCGATCGGCTGCTCGGCCGATCGCTCGTGCGGCCGCCGTCGCGAGACGAGCCCGCGGTTCCCCTCTCGACGGCCAGCGGCGTCTGGGAGCCCGACATCATGAAGTACGGGATCCTCCAGGGCGACATGCTGGTGGTGCGCGGCGCCGGGGGCCGCTGGGACTGCTTCGACGCCGCGAAGGACCCCACAGAGCACGCGCGGGCGAGAGACTTCGCGTGCCTGCCGCTCGTCAAGCTGGGAATGAGCACGTTCGCCGGCGCGCCGTAGGCTTGGCCCGCGCGGTAGTCGGGTCCGCGCGTCTGGGCTATGTGGCCCGGCGTCGTGAGACGTCCTCACTCCAGCCGGCCTGGCGCCCGCCCTCGCGGTCGCGCTCGCGCACGCGCACGCGCCGGGTCGGGCCCGCGCGTCCTCGCGCTCGCCGTGCTGCTCTCCGTGCTCGGCGCGTGGGCCACGCTCGCGAGCCCTCGAGCGACGGCTGCGGATGCGGCGCCGGAGCTCGACGCCAGCACCGACCTCGCCGTCAACGAAGAGCTCGACCGGCAGACGCCCCGCCGGACGATGCAGGGCTTCCTGAAGGAGTCGCGCGAGGGGGACTTCCGCTCGGCCGCCAACTACCTCGACCTCCACGCCGTCGGCGCCGGCACCCGCGACAGCAACGGGCCGGAGCTTGCGCAGAAGCTGTCGTACGTGCTCGAGCGCCAGCCGACGCTCGACCTCGCGAAGATCTCCGACGACCCGACCGGCGCGCCCAACGCCAAGACCACGGACACGATCGTCGTCGACACGCTCTACGCGGGCGAAGAGCCGGTCCCCATCCTGCTCAAGCGAGAGAAGTTCGCCGACGGGGTCAATCGCTGGCTCATCGCCGACAAGACGGTCGCGCTCATCCCCGTGATCGACGCGGCGTACGGGCCGCGCCCCATCGGCGTGCCGCTCCCGCCGTCGCTGACGCGCCCCACGTTCCTCGGCAACGAGCTGTGGCAGTGGATCGGCGTCTTCGGCGCGGCGTTCGTCGCTTATCTGTTGGCGCGGATCGCCGCGGCCCTCCTCGTTCGCGCGGCGAAGTACTTCACGCACCGGACGCCCACGCGGGTCGACGACGCGCTCGTCGAGTCGGCGCGGCGGCCGCTCCGCACGGTCATCGGCGCCATCACGTACCGGCTGCTCCTGAACCCGCTCCAGCTGACGACGGCGGTCGTCGAGGTCCTGGAGCACCTCACGTACACGTCGCTCGTCCTCGGCATCAGCTGGCTGCTCCTGCGCGCCCTCGGCGTGTCGACGATGGTGCTCGACGAGCACGCCGCCCGCGAGAGCTACGACGACTTCCTCGGCCGGCGCATCCGCACCCAGGCGGTGCTGCTCCGGCGGGTCGCGAGCGTCACGATCAGCTTCGTGGCGGGCGCGGTCGTGCTGATGCAGTTCGACTTCGTGCGGAACGTCGGCGTGTCGCTCCTGGCGTCGGCGGGCGTCCTCGGAGTGGTCGTGGGCTTCGCGGCGCAGAAGTCGCTCGCGGGGGTCATCGGAGGGATCCAGTTCTCCGTCGCGCAGCCGGTGCGCATGGGCGACGAGGTCGTCGTCGAGAACGAGTTCGGCGCGATCGAAGAGATCAACCTCACGTTCGTGGTCGTCCGCCTCTGGGACAAGCGGCGCCTCGTGGTGCCGATCACCTACTTTCTCGAGAAGCCCTTCCAGAACTGGACCCGGACGGCCTCGGACCTCGTCGGCGCCGTCCTCCTGAAGGTGGACTTCGACATCCCCGTCGAGGCCGTGCGCGCCGAGCTGCGGCGCATCTGCGAAGCCGACCCCCTCTGGGACAAGAAGACCTGCACCGTCCAGACCACCGACTCGGACGCCGCGACGATGACACTGCGAGCCCTCGTTTCGGCCGGGGACGCCGCCCGCCTCTGGGACCTCCGCTGCCGCGTCCGCGAGCAGCTCCTCGCCTTCGTCCGCGCCCACATCCTGGCTCGCGCGGCCGTGCGCTAGCCACTGGGCGCTCTCGGAGAGAAAGGGAGATTGGCCGCAGAGGGCGCAGAGGGCGCAGAGGGCGCAGAGGGAAGAGGGGTTTTGTACGCCATCCGGTCTCGTGAGAGCGATGAGGATCTGCCTTGCGTCGACCGTCCTGGTCGGACGGCTTCGACCCCCTCTCTGCTCTGCGCTCTGCGCCCTCTGCGCCCTCTGCGGCCAATCTCGCTCTCGACGTGCAGGCCGGACCGCGGGCCTTGGCGTCGTGGGCCGGCTCTTCTAGGGTGCTGGCGATGTCCGAGCCGCCGCTTCGCCGCACGTCGCTCTACGAAGAACACGTCGCCCTCGGGGGGCGCATCGTGCCGTTCGCCGGGTGGGAGATGCCCGTGCAGTACACCGGCGTCGTCGATGAACACGTGGCCGTGCGTACGGCCGCGGGCCTCTTCGACGTGAGCCACATGGGCGAGCTCCGCCTCCGCGGCGAGTTCGCGGGCCACGTGGTCGACTACCTGGTCACCAACGACGCGAAGAAGCTCGTCGACGGGCAAGCGATGTACACGTGCGCGTGCAACGAGCAGGGCACGATCCTCGACGACCTCATCGTCTACCGGCGCGCGCAAGACGACTGGCTCGTCGTCTGCAACGCATCGAACCGCGCGAAGATGAGCGCGCACTTCGAGCGCGCCGCGAAGGACCACTGCGAGTTCGAAGACCAGAGCGACGCCACGGCCCTCATCGCTCTCCAGGGGCCGCGGGCGTTCGAGGTCCTCGCCGCGGTCGGTCCCGCGGGCGCTGCGCTCGCGAGCCTCGGCTCGTTCCGCTTCACCAACACGACACTGGCGGGCGTGACGTGCACGGTCGCGCGCACCGGATACACCGCCGAAGACGGCGTCGAGATCTTCTGCCCGTGGAGCGACGCGCCCGTCGTGTGGCGCGCGCTCATGCAGGCGGGCAGAGGTGTGGGCATCAAGCCCATCGGCCTGGGCGCTCGCGACACGCTCCGCCTCGAGGGGCGCCTGTCGCTCTACGGCAACGACATCGACGAGACCACGAACCCCATCGAAGCGGGCCTCGGCTGGGTCGTGAAGCTCGGCACGCCCGACCATCCGCGCGACTTCGTCGGCCGCGCCGCGCTCGAGCGCATGATGGCGTCTCCCCTGCCCCGCAAGCTCATCGGGTTCGAAGTGACCGGGCGCGGCATCGCGCGGCACGGCTACCCGCTCACGGCCGACGACGGGACCGTCATCGGCCTCTGCACCAGCGGGAGCCCGGGTCCGACCGTTGGCAAGAACATCGGGCTCGGGTATTTGCCGAGTGCGATGACCGCCGTCGGAACGAAGTTCTTCGTCGACTGCCGGGGCCGGAACATCGACGCGGTGGTCGTTCCGACGCCGTTTTACAAGAGAGGCAGAGCCCGATGAGCGATCAGATTCCGACGGACCTTCGATACACCAAGGAACACGAATGGGTCCGCGACACCGCGGGCGAGGTGACCGTCGGCATCACGGCGTTCGCCGTCGAGCAGCTCGGCGACGTCACCCTCGTGAACTTCGACATCAAGGTGGGCGACGAGGTCGGCGCCGGCAAGCCGTTCGGGACCATCGAGAGCGTCAAGACGCTGAGCGATCTCTACGCGCCCGTCGCCGGGAAGGTCGTCAAGATCAACGCCGACCTCGCGACCAAGCCCGAGCTCGTCAACGAAGACTGCTACGGCAAAGCCTGGATGATCGCTATTGCCCCCACCGACCCGAAGGCCGCCAGCGCCCTCCTCGACTCCGCCGCGTACGCCGACGTCGTGAAGACCGCAGCGCATTGATCGAGTTCGAGGGGAGCCGGAGCTCCCCTCGAGCTCCCCATCCGGGACGGGGACGGGGCCCCATCCGGGACGGGGACGGGGCGCCATCCGGGACGGGGACGGGGCGCCATCCGGGATCGCTCTAATGCCCGGCGTCGCCGAACGGGAAGCGGGGGCCGCCGTCGCGGACCGGTACGCCGGGGCCGGCGTCGCGTGGGGGCGGGGGCGTGGACGCGGGGCCGCAGGTCGCGGTAGTGCGGCTGCAGATGTCTCCGCCGCTGCAATCGGCGTTGGTCGTGCAGAGCTGGGTTTCGCCCATCGCGCAGGTGGCCGCGCACTTCGACGACGCGGGGGTCATGCGCGTGGCGCGCGTCTCGCAGCAGATGCCGGTCGCGCAGCTGTTCGTACCCGAGCACGCAAGGCTGCTTCCCATGCAGGCCGCGGCCGCAGTGCAGGCTGGGCGACCGTTCCCGGTGCAGCAGACCTGCGTCGCCGAGTCGCACGGCGCCGCGCCGCACGCGATCTGACCGGGGCCGCCGTCGGTTCCCCGGGGCGGCACGGTCATCCCCCCGCCGCCGCGGCCCGCGTCGAGGTCGACGCTCGCGTCGTCGCCCGTGGGCGAGCCGCTGTCGTCGCCGGTCGGCGCTGTCGCGTCGTCTCCGACGCCCGAGCTGCTCCCGGTCCCGGAGCTGCCTCCTGTGCCCGAGCTGCTCGCGGTTCCCGAGCTGCTGCCGGCACCCGAGCTCCCGTTCCCCCCACCGCTGTCGTCGCCCGAATCGGACCCGATCGACCCGCTGCATCCGATCATGACCGCGATCGAAGCGCCCAGAAACGTTCGCAAAGCCGACATTGAAGTACCTCCTCGCACGTATTTCGCAGTGAGTTCAGGGCCTCAGTGCCCGGTAGGGGCCGAGCGGTTACACAAATGCGACGCGTGCAATCGGGCGTAACCTTCTCGGGGTGGGCGGGCACAGTGAAGCAGTGAAGGGACCCGTCGCCGCGCGCTTCTCGAGGAGAGACGACGTCGATCTCGCCCGGCGCTGCGTCTCCGGCGACCAGACCGCGCACCGCGAGCTCTTTCAGCGCGAGCGCCGGCGCGTCCACGTGATCCTCTTTCGCGTCCTCGGCTCCAACGCCGACATGGACGACCTGCTGCAAGAGGTCTTCATCGAGGTGTTCCGATCCATCCCCGGCTTCCGCGGCGAGGCGGCGCTCGGCACGTGGCTCGATCGCATCGCGGTTCGCGTCGCCTACGCCCACATCACGCGCCGGCGGGTCGAGACCGTTCGGCTCTCGATCGTCGCCGAGCCCGTTTCGCACCAGCCCGGGGCCGACGAGCGCGCCATGACGCGGGAGGCGGCGGCGCACCTCTACAGCGCGCTCGATCGCATGCCGGCGTCGCAGCGGGTCGCGTTCACCTTGCACGTGGTCGATGGACGCCCCATCAAGCAAGTGGCCGAGAGCATGGATGCGAGCGTCGTGGCCACCAAGGTCCGGGTCTGGCGGGCGTGGCGCGCGCTCCGGCGCGCGGGCGGGCGCGATCCCCTCATCGCCGATCTCTTGAACGGAGGGGCCCAGCCGCCCGATGAACGATGAAGCGTCCGCCCCCCATCCTCCATCGCAAGTTCGAGGTCGAACCGCTCGGCGAAGCGCGGTGGACGCGCGTCGAGCGCGCCGTTCTCGACGGCGCCGCGAACGCCGCGAACGCGGCGGGCCCACCGCGATCGCTGGCTCCTCGAGCCGACGCGCCTCCCCCGCGGTGGAGACTGGCCGCGGCCATGCTCGTGCTCGCCGGCGCGGTCGCGACCATCGCGGGCGGCCTCGCGTGGCGCGTGGTGGTCCCGTCGGTCGGTCACGAGGGCACGACGCGCGTCGAGACGGCGGCCAACGGGTCGCGCGTTGAGTTCGGCGAATCGACGATCGACGTCGGCCCCACGTCGGCGGTGCGCTTCGCGGGCGACGACGCGCGCGGCGTGGTCGTGACGCTCGACCGCGGCCGCGTCGAGTGCGACGTGGCTCCGCGGCGCGAGCGACCGCCTTTCGTGGTCGAAGCGGGGGGCGTCGACGTGCGCGTCATCGGGACGCACTTCGTCGTGGCGCGAACGGGCGACGCGGTGTCCGTCGACGTGCAGCGCGGAGAGGTCGAGGTCACGTCCGGCGGCGCGCGGGCGCTCGTTCCGGCCGGCTCGCGCTGGCCGCCGTCGTCCACGGCCGATGGGGTCGACGCCCCCGCTCCTTCCGGCCCGCCGCTCTCGAACGAACCGGCGCGCGAGACGGGGTCGCACCCGACCGACTCCCGAGCCGCCTCTCCGGCGGGTCACGCAACGGCCACGTCCCCGCGCGAGCAATACGAGGCGGCCAGCCGGCTCGAGGCCGCCCAGCCCGCGGCGGCGATCGCGCTCTACCGGGAGCTGGCCCATCAGGGAGGCGCCTGGGGCGCGAACGCGCTCTTCGCCGCGGGCCGCCTCGAGGCCGATCGCGGGGATCACGACGACGCGCGGCGCCTCCTCCGCGACTACCTGGCGCGGTACCCCGGGGGTCCCAACGCGAACGACGCGCGCCAACTCCTCGATCGCTTGCGGTAGGCTCCCGATGCCGCCTCATGGTGCGCGCCCCGTCTTCATCCCGGCTCCGTCATCGGACGATCGCCGTCGCTTGCCTCGCGCTCCCATCGTGGATCGCGTCAACGGCGTCCGTGGCCTACGCGGGCGACGGACGGGTCGTGGTCATCGACGTCGACCCCCGGGTCGCAGACGCCCTCGTCGTGGCGCTCTCGCCGTGGAGCCTCACGGTCGTGCGCGCGCCCGGCCCGAGCCCCGCGTCTGACGTCGATGCCGCCGCGGCGCGCGCCCGCGTCGTGGCGTCCGATCTGCACGCGGGAGCGGTCGTCTGGATCGCTCCGCCGCGGCCGCCCGACGAGCAAGCCACGCTGTGGGTGTACGACGCCCAGACGCTGGAGCTCGCGGTCCGGCCGCTCACCGTCTGGGCCCCGTTCGACGACGCTGGCGCCGCGGCCGTGGCCCTCTCGGTCAAGACCGTGCTCCGCGCGAGCCCGCTCATCGCGACGGAGCCCCCGGCGTCCGACACGCCGCCGCGCCCGGCGGCGCCCGCCGCGCCGGTCGCCGAGGTCGAGCCTGCCCCCTCGCC
>OBLW0100000327.1_pt1 | contig 40393 bp, 31 predicted proteins | sample 1520161 | NCBI WGS metagenome assembly OBLW01 (sample SAMEA3539309, study PRJEB22396) | soil metagenome | biome: tundra; feature: field; material: soil | place: USA | collected 2010-05 | depth 0.15 m
TCAACTAATTCTTGTTTATTTTCTTTCTTTCCCTTAATCCAGACTAGAGACTCATCATTAGCTTCTTCAATCGGTTTTACATTATTCATGTAAACATTATCCTTAATTCCTACAATTCTGAATCCCTTAGGTAAAATATTAAGAATATCTTTTAATAAAATATTATTCACAATGCACCTCAATTATCTTTTAATAATTTTGATTCCTGAATTCATTTTCTGTACCGTAAGACTTTTATCGTAGAAGTTTCATAGAAATCATTTTATCTATTAAACCTATACTTTTATGTGTTAGGAATTCTGATCTTGTGTTCTGACGGAATTTAATTACCAAATCATTTATAATCTGTCAATGGACAATTTATCCTTGATCATCCGTTCAATTATTTCTTTAACCTGGACTTGTGGCACCCACTTTAATAATTCTGCCGCTTTTGATGAATCCCCTAAACTGAATCCAATGTCTGTTGGACGGATAAGCTCTTTCTTAATAACAATATAATCCCTGAAATCAAGATTAAAATTCTGAAAGGTTAAATCTATAAATCTTTCCAATGATGTACTTGTACCGGTTGATATTACAAAATCACCGGGTTCCTTCTGCAGTAAAATAAGATGCATAGCATAGCTATATTCCGGAGCCCACCCCCAGTCACGTTTAATTGATATATTTCCCAACTCCAGTTTGATCTTTTCACCACTTGCAATTGCACAAGCTGTATCAATAATTTTTTTGGTGACAAATCTTTTGGCTCTTAATGGTGATTCATGATTGAATAGAATTCCGGAACATGAATAAAGGTTATATGCCTCCCTGTAATTTGCCACCTGCCAGAATGCAGCTGATTTAGCTACTGCATATGGACTTCTTGGCTTAAAGGGTGTCTCTTCGTTTGCAGCAATTCCCCCCGTATCTCCGAAACATTCGCTGGAACACGCATTGTAAAATTTTATTGGGAGCTTATGGAATCTTAATACTTCAAGAATATTAAGGGTGCCGATACTTATACTTTCCAATGTCTCAACCGGCTGAAGAAAAGAAAGTCCTACAGATGTCTGCCCCGCAAGGTTATATATTTCCTCAGGTTCAATCTGAAGTATCGTTTGCATGACACTTCTGAAATCAATTAAAGACATTGAATGCAGTTTGACTTTATCGATTATCTCCAGTTTTTTAAGACCATAAAAATTGGACAGGTCAGCATCTCTGGATGTTCCATGTACTTCATATCCCTTCTTTAGAAGAAGTTCAGCCAGATAAGATCCGTCTTGTCCTGAAATTCCAATTATTAGAGCTTTCCTCTTTGCTGACATTTAGATTCCGTCTTGTTAATTGTTTTGATTAATTCATAAAAAACAAATATAAATATTACCCAGATATTCAAAATGTATAATTAAAATAATTCCGCAATATTTTATTGAAAATTGAGTTAATATCCTCGGAGGATTTTGATAATAGGATTAGACCAATAAAGGTTATTGTTATTGTTAAACATCTAACTAAAATATCAATAATTAAATTTGTAAACGGAGGTATAAAATAACTTAATAAAAAAACAATTGATCCAATAACTAAAACTTTTACTATGTTAAATGAAAAAGGTTGAATTTTAAATACCAGTAATATGAATAAAAACCTTATCGTATTAAATAAAAAGACACTGAATGCAGCAGCAATTGCCGCCCCTGTCATTCCATACCTGGGAATTAGCCACATATTGGCTCCTATAGCAATTATACCTATAAAAGGATAATAAATAAGATCATATTTGTAGTATCTTGAAGTGCCAACAATTTCCTGGTTTATTCCGGTTGCCATATCAAATAATTTGCCAATACCAATGAAAAACACAACCCACTTTCCCTCTGAATAAATATTACCATGTGGAATTAACCTGAATATGTTGGCAATATTGCACCAGATTATAATAAATATAAATCCACCAATAATTAACTGAGTTAATGAGGACTTTTTATATAATTCTTCAAGTTTTCCTATATCATTATTTTTGTTGGCTTCGGATACTAAGGGAATTAAAACCTGTGAAAGCGATTTTTTAGGTATTTCAATAAAAGTTGCTATAAAAAAAGCGATTGTATAAATACCAGTATTTCTTAACCCGGAATATGCACTTAACATCAGACTATCAATGTTAATAATAACTATTCCGCTAGCATTACCCATAAGGATAAATGTTCCAAAAACAAAAATGCTTTTTAATAGTGGGCTTTTAAATACAGAGGTATTCGGTTTAATAAAAAGATAATGTTGGGAATATGTATAGTAAATTAGTACTATTAAAATAAACCCATAAAACGAAATTAGTAAGGTTACAAAAGATGAATAGCTGAATTTAAAAATAAAGAAAAGTAATAAGCTGATTGTGATTGAAATTCTTGTCAATGTCTCCCGGGTAAAGATAGGCACGATAGGATTTTGTTGAATAACATTATAGGATTCAAATATATACGTAAAAACCAGGATAAAAGTAAAAGGGATCAGAAAATTAAAGTAATGTATTAGGAGCGGAGCATTTTTACTAAAAACATTATAAAATACTGGTTTGAAAACAACAAATAGAAATAAAAAAATTAATAGTCCTGCTGCTCCAATTAATAATAGAAAAAAAAGAAATCCATTATGCCCTTTTTTAATATCCCGGAAATATGGAAAAAATCTAAATGGAATATGACTGGTCCCCAAACATGCAAATGTAGAAAAAATAACGGCGACATTTATTATTGTTCTTACTAGTCCTATTTGTTCTTCCGTCAGAATATATGGGAAAAGCCAAAGTGTATTGATAATCCCAAACCCAATTCCTATATATGTAAGAATAACTGATTTGGCACTTTGTCGAATTACAATTCCCATTAATACTTAAAGTTTAGTATTTCATTATAGATATTGACTAGTTGTTTCCCAACTACAGGGCTGTCAAATTTACTTTTAGCATAATTCATCAAATTATTCGGGTCGTAATTCTGCCAATTATTACTCATATATTCTATTCCGGCAATTAATGCTTTATTATCCTCATTATTAACCATCAATCCTTGTTCCGGATTAACAAATTCTTCCGGGCCGCCGCATTTGGTGGCAACAACAGGTACTCCATGTGCTATTGCCTCAGCAGTTACGACTGAAAATGTTTCATATTTGCTGGGAAGAACAAAAAAATTAACTGTGTCAAAATACTTACCCAATTCACTGTTAGGAACATATCCAAGAAAAAAAATATTTTTGTTTAAAATACCTAATTCATTTGCATATCTTTCAAATACTTCTTTGTCTGGACCATCTCCAACTACATATAGATTTAAATCCTTCTCCCCTCCTTTGATTAACAAATCAAAACAATTTATCAACTCCTTAATATTTTTGCCTTTTTTATTTAAGATGGAAATAGTGAGTACTTTTATTTTATCGTTTTTATTTATTTGCCGTTCTATTTTTTCTGGTATTCTTATTACATTTGGAACAGTATAAAACCTGTTATTAATGTTTTTTAATTTCTTAATAGAATCATTTAAATAATTTGATACTCCTATTATACCATCCGCATATCTATAATTAATATAAGTTATTATTCTTTCACTGAGGGTAATGTTGGCTTGATATTCCTTTTTGTCTTTATACATTACATAGGCAGTTGAATGCTCAAGAACAATATAGGGAATTCGAAATAACAATTTTAATAATAAGGCAATAATTCCAATCCGACTGGCTACATTTACCTGCATTAATTCAGGTGTTCCTTTTTCTCGGAAGATTAACCTAAGCCCTAAATAGATTCCAATAAAATACCTGAAAGAATTAAATAGGAATGTTACAAATGGGATACGAATTTTTGTTTTACTTAAATAAACTCTGACTGTATAAACATTATTTTCATATATAGGTGCAACCTCAATTATTTTTCCATTTAATCCAGTATATAATGTTAAATACAGGACACTGATATCAGAAAAGAGTGCTGCAGCTTCGGCATGTTTTTGAACAAAAATTCCCTCAACTGGACTATTTTTGCTAGGGTACCAACTAGCTAAAAATAATATCTTAGTCTTTGGGGTAGACATAGGTTATACAGTTTGTTTTTTATATGTTACAATAACAGAACTGTTGGAATATTTTCCTCTTTTCAGTTTTCTGTCACACCACAACAAAAATGAAGCTAATTGACGTACAATCTTATCATGACGGAACAAATATAAATAACCTAAATTCCATATTTTCCTTTGAATATTGAAACCTGGTTTTGTCGAACTTTCCATGTTACCGCCTAAAATAAAGGAAGTGGCATTTCTGATCTCGATCCTCTTAAAACCTTCCTCTATCATTATGTTGTCTAAGATATAAAGTGACCTGGGAAGGCTATGAGCATTAAAGGTGGTATAATCGGTACCATAAAATCTTGAATATTCCTTGCTTAAAACAGGATCCATTATTATGAAATAACCACATTCCTTTACAGATCTTGCTGCAAACCTTACAGCATTTGTATAATGTTTCAAAGATATCAGGTGATGAAAACAATAAGCGACAGTTACTAGGTCGTATTCTTTTTTAAATAAATCAGGGTGTACAGTTTTTAAATCGCACTCATAGGTAGAACAGAAGGGCATCTTTTGTTTAATAAATTTAAGTGCTTCCTCAGAAATGTCTAAGGCACTGATTTTAGTTAAATTTTCTTGATTATGAAAGAATGAGTAGAGAAATTCGGTCCAGAATCCAATGCCTGCTCCTACATCAAGTATATTTATTTCATTGGACAGATCTGGATCTTCATGTGTCTTTATCAAAACATCCAAAAGACTTTCGCTTTCACTTAAATATTTCAACTTATTATACTCAAGTGAGAGAGATGAAATACCTACAGCTTTTAAATTACTGCCAAATTCAATGTGTAAATTCTTCCAATAAGAAGAATTATCGTATTGCATAATAATTCCGTTTTTATGTTCTGCTATAAGTAAATAATTTATTTATTGCTTTTGTCGATTCTATTTTTTCTGATTCTTACTAATAGTGCTGATATCAAACTTAGAATTATAAATGAGCTTAAAAAAACAGCGGTATACTCACTAATAAGAAAGCTTGTCGGAAGGTATTTAAACTCAACTTTATGGGTGCCTTTTGGAACAATAATTCCCATAAAGCCATGGTTTGTTTTAAATATTTTAGTTTTGTTTCCGTCCACTGAAGCTTTCCATAATTCAGATGTAAATAAACCTGCAAAATTAATACCCTTAGTCATAAATGTGTTGCCAAGGAATAAAAAATTATTACCTGAAGCATTAACATCCATTGATACCTTCTCATCTTTATAATCAGTGAAACGGATATATGCGGTGGAATCTGGTGCATCCACATTAATCTTTACATCATTGGTAAATGCAATATTTTTGGGATCAAAAGAATTCGCTTTGATACTATTCAGAACATCAAAATCTTTTTTGTTTTCAACTTTATTTACAAAATATGCTCTTGGTAAAGCAAGGTTATTCTTATAAATATACTCTTTCTCACTTTGATAAATCGGTTCAAATCCCGGTAATTGGGCAGGTGAATTTGTTATTATATATTTAACGTTTAACATTCTCCATGCTGTTTCGTTTACAGGACCTGCAACATCGATTAAATCCTGATATGCGCGGGGTTTAACTCCTGAATATCCATAGAAATCTTCCAGAAGAAAGTATGCATTATAATTTGAATTGTTATTATATGAACCTAATGACCCGTCCAGTTTATAATTAAATATCCTGAATGGTTCTTTCTCGTTCTGTTTTTTGATCAAATTAACATAATTGGGGGTGTCAAACATATTATTAATTTCAGGATTATCAATATATTTTGTCCCCCTTCCATCAATTCGCCATAAATCAATTGTTGCAAGAATTATTAAAATGAGGACAAATAAATCTTTACTGAATTTTGAATTGAGATAAAGATATGCACACCAGAAAGCTCCCGCGAGGATTACAAATGCAATAATTAAATCTCCGGTAAACATTCCGGAAGAATAATCTGCTAAAGCAGTATACTGTTGAGCCATTTGCGGTTTAGAAGCTTGGAGAGTTGATGCATATGCAGTAACTCTTTCAATAAACCAGCTTGATATAGTAGTATTCAGTAAAATTGATAAGACGAATATTCCCGTAAAAAGAAAAGCTATGTTCTTAATTGCTTTTATTAATCTTAGATCTTTATCTTCTTTAATCTGAATAATTTTCATAACACCCAATCCGGCAAGTATGGGGAAATTAAGCTGAACAATCACCAAGATCATTGAAGGTACCCGGAATTTATCAAATGAAGGAAGATGATAAAACAAAAGATCAAACAAAATTGGGAAATTTTTTCCGAATGAAATAAGTAGCGCAATTCCAGTTAGTATTGTTAAAAACTGTACGAATGGTTCTTTCCACCTTGTAAATATTGCAAACAATCCTAAAAAGAAAATCAACACCCCCATATACATAGCTACATCAACGAACGGCATTTGTCCGAAATATGTATTTACATCAACCTCTTGTCCGTTTGTTAAGGGTCCTTTATATATTGAATTTCCGAATCCATAGTACGAAGGGATAATAAAGGTTAAAACTTCCTCGGGTGAAAAAGACCAGTTAGTATGATATTCATAATAATCAGAACCTGATTTATCCTCACTTCCCTTTGTGTTCTCAAGAATTCCCTTCGGTCCTCTTGTCGAATATTGAGTATATTCTGAAATTTGTGTAAAACTATCTAATTGAATTAAGGATGCAATTATAACTGCACATAGGACCAAAAGCCCTGATTTCATCAGGTTTATAATATTTTCTTTTTCCTTATTTATTAGGTATCTAATGAGGAAATACAAATAATATATAACAACAGAGAATGCTATGTAAAAAATTATTTGGGCATGAAATCCCTGGAGAAATAACTGTAATGTGATAACTAGAATCAGAAAATCAATGAGATATATCTTCTTTTGAAACCTTAATAGCAGTAAAAATATTAAAGGATAGAAACATAAAGATGTTAATTTTGTAACATGTCCTATATATAGAAAAACTATTATACCTGTACTGAATGATGCTGCTATCCCGGTAAACAAACTTACTAATGTGTTTTTAGTAAGGCTTTTCATTAACATAAAAGATGTAATACCTAAAATAATTAGATAAATAGCCCATCTTGCATATTCTACTGAAAAGAAATTTCCAAAAAAAGTTTTAATTGCACCGAATATTACAGCTATTAAATTAAACCATAAATAACCGGTACCTATAGCATATGCAGGCATACCGCAAAATATCAGTGGATTCCATAAAGTGAATCCATCCTTATGGTTTTGAATATAGGGTACCATACTTTTACTTGCCAAAATATCACCTGACTGGAAAGTCTTTCCTCCAAAAAACATTGGAGAAAGGAATACAAGAAATAAAAGAAGAATAATAACGATAGCAGATAATAGATGAAATTTCGGTGGTATTATATTATCCAGGTTAAACCTGTTCAAACCTTTATCAGTTTCTTTTTTTTCTGTTCTGGTTTTGGTAGTCTTTGCCATTTATTCTCCAAACAACTTATTTCTTTGCTATAAAATTAATTCCCGAACCCACCCTGTTTTTAGTCAGAAAATCCAGGTTCATCATAATCAGGGTGAATGGAAAAGTTACTAAATAATAAAAAGGTAATATGATAAAAAAAACTTTCGTAGTATTCAGCATGACCATTGGATATTTTATCCCGAGTCTCCATGCTTTATGTCCCCAAAAGCCATATGTGTATCTTGAACGATAGGTGGAAAAACCTAATGGATTAAGCTTTCGTTCAAGGTCTTCATTTGAATATCCGTCTCTTGCATGCTCACTAATAAAACTTTCTTCTTTTTCATCGTGTACATCACTTCCGCCGTAAATAGAGGGACTATTGATCAGTATATAACCCCCTTTCTTTAAAGCATTATAAAAATTATGAAATACCTTTTGATCTTCTTCAATATGTTCCATTACGTCCACACATACGATTAGATCGAACCTATTCTGATGTTCAATTTTCGTTAAATCCTCAACTGCGAAATCAACATTTGGCATCTTTTGCTCATGAAAGAATATCCTGTTGTCGTCAATCCAATTTTCTTTTATATCAACGGAATAAACTATGCACGGCATTAAATGCTTTGTCATGAAATATGTATATTGACCGTAACCAGAGCCGGCATCATAAATGGAAATCTCTTTTTTACCGAATACATTTCTTATTCTGAGGAGCTCCCTTCTTACATACCAGGATCTTAAAAACATTAAATCGAGCAGTTTATAAAAGAAAACTCTGAGAAATGGGAACTTTCTGAGGATAGACGCAAATATATCTTTAATCGGATCGTAATGCATTATTAAAAGGATTCTTTATCCTTTATCCTTAATAATATATTCCTTTTCATCCATCGTATTATGTACCACCATTTCACCTAATAATCCGAAAGAGAAAAACTGTACTCCTACAATAATCAATAGCATACCCAGGAAAAGCATAGGACGATTGCTTAAGGCCTGGTGGTTAAATTCCCATTCATATGCAAGGTAACCATTTACAATAAGGCCTATTAAAAAGGCAAGAGCTCCGAAGAATCCGAAAAAGTGCATTGGGCGTTTAATATACCTCGTTGAAAAAAGAACAGTTACTAAGTCTATAAATCCTTTAAAAAACCGGCTTATGCCGAATTTTGTTTTACCGTATCTCCTTGCGTGGTGATTAACTGGTATCTCGGCAACAGTGAATCCATTCCAATCGGCAAGGACAGGTACGTACCTGTGCAGCTCCCCATAAATTTTAATACTTTGAGTCACTTCAACCCGGTATGCTTTCAGGCCGCAGTTAAAATCATGGATTTTTATACCGCTCATAATCCTTGTAATGTAATTAAAGAAGCGGGAAGAATATCTCTTTATCAGAGGATCGAATCTTTTCTTTTTCCATCCGGATACAAGATCATTTCCCTCCTTGAGTTTCTTTAAAAGATTTCCAATTTCATTTGGATCGTCCTGCAGATCTGCATCCATAGTAACAACAACATCCCCGGTCACTTGCTTGAAACCGACATGCAAAGCGGCAGATTTACCATAATTTTTTCTGAAGCTTATGTACCTGAATCTCCTGTCCTGTTTACATATATCTTTAATTACTTTCAAGGAGCCATCCGTACTGCCGTCATCAATAAAAATCACTTCATAATTAATGTTCAATGGCTTTACGGCCTTTCTAATCTCATTTGCTAGTGTATTTAATGACTCTTCTTCATTTAGGAGTGGTATTACAACTGATAATTTATTAAAGGAAAGTCTTTCTTCCGGACTGGACTGGGGAGTTTTATGGAAATATCTTTTTCTTTTGTTGTATAAATTTCTGCGGTAATAATTATTATTCTCGGATCTTTCTGGATTTCCCGGTTTTTGTTCATTTACTACATCATCTTTTTTAATTATGATATCTTTTTTAGGGTTTTCTTCCAATTATAATCCAGAATAATTAAAAATAAATTCCAAATTAACGTAATAAATAGATAAAAACAATTTATTATCAAGACCTATCTACCTCAAAAACCAAAATCTATTTTCGTATTAGATTTTTTTATTCTTATATATTGACCACATCACATTTGAAAAAGGAATGTAAAAATACTCAAATATGAATCTTGACTTTTTTGTATAGATTACATAACTTTATTACGCTTTTTAAATAAAATATTAAAAAGCATTGATTTTGGAGAAAAAATGAGCAATACAGAAGTAACTACAATAGAAGAATTAGCAAACCGGGAATATAAATATGGTTTTGTTTCCGACATTGAAGCCGAAGCATTTACTAAAGGCTTAGATGAAGAAACTATCAGAAAATTATCAAAGGTAAAAGACGAACCCGAATGGCTGATGGAATGGAGGCTAAAAGCTTACCGTAATTGGCTTACCATGGAAGAACCGCATTGGTCTAATGTCCATTATAATAAAATTAATTATCAGGATATAATCTATTATTCCGCTCCTAAAAAGAAACCAAAGCTGAACAGCCTTGAAGAAGTAGATCCCGTGATGCTCGATACTTTCAAAAGATTAGGCATTTCATTGGATGAACAAAAAAGATTAAGCAATGTTGCTGTTGATGCTGTGTTCGATTCAGTCTCTGTCGCAACAACTTTTAGGGAAACATTAGCCGAACTCGGAATTATTTTCTGTTCTTTTTCCGAAGCAGTAAAGAACCATCCTGATCTGGTAAAGCAATATCTTGGAACGGTTGTCCCTTCGACAGATAATTTTTTTGCAGCACTGAATTCAGCCGTATTCAGCGACGGGTCCTTTGCATATATACCCAAAGGGGTACGTTGTCCGATGGAACTGTCAACTTATTTCAGGATAAATGCTGCAAACACAGGTCAATTTGAAAGGACTTTACTTATTGCAGATGAAGGCGCCTACGTCAGCTATCTTGAAGGATGTACCGCTCCAATGAGAGATGAAAATCAACTACACGCTGCAGTTGTTGAATTGATTACGCTGGATAATGCGCAAATAAAATATTCAACTGTGCAGAATTGGTATGCAGGAGATAAGGAAGGACGTGGGGGTATTTTCAACTTCGTAACCAAGCGTGGACACTGCAGAGGAGTGAATTCCAAAATATCATGGACACAGGTTGAAACAGGTTCCGCTATTACCTGGAAATATCCTAGCTGTATTCTTCAGGGAGATAATTCAATAGGCGAGTTTTATTCAGTTGCTGTTACTAACAACATGCAGCAGGCTGATACAGGAACCAAAATGATTCATTTAGGGAAAAATACCAGGAGTACTATAATATCAAAAGGTATTTCGGCCGGTAAAAGCAACAACAGCTATCGCGGACAGGTTAAGATTGGTAAGAAAGCAGAGAACGCGAGAAATTTTTCACAATGTGATTCTCTTTTAATAGGTGATAAATGTGGTGCACATACTTTTCCCTATCTTGAAATAAATAATCCTTCTGCAAAGGTCGAACACGAAGCCACTACTTCTAAGATAGGTGAAGATCAGATATTCTACCTTAATCAGAGAGGAATCAAAACGGAAGATGCTATAAATCTTATTGTTAACGGTTATTGTAAAGAAGTGTTTAAGGAATTGCCAATGGAATTTGCTGTGGAAGCTCAGAAGCTTTTAAGCATTAGTCTTGAAGGAAGTGTCGGTTAAATTATAAATCATTAAAGGATTCTAAAATCTTATGTTATTAGAAATTAAAGACCTTCATGCCAGCATTGAAGGAAAAGAAATATTAAAGGGTATCAATCTCTCAGTTAATGAGGGCGAGATCCATGCTATTATGGGTCCAAATGGATCTGGAAAAAGCACACTTGCCCAGGTTCTTGCAGGCAGGGAAGAATATAAAGTAACAAGGGGGGAAGTTTTTTTCAAAGGAAAAAACTTGCTTGAACTTGCCCCTGAAGACAGGGCACGTGAAGGTATATTCCTTGCTTTCCAATACCCAGTTGAGATCCCAGGTGTCAGCAATACCAATATGCTTAAGACTGCTGTAAATGAAATCAGAAAATATAAGGGCGAGGAGGAATATGATGCTATGGAGTTTCTGCAGATGATAAAATCCAAAATGAAGTTGGTCGAATTGGAACAGGCATTATTGAGCAGAGCTGTCAATGAAGGATATTCTGGAGGTGAGAAGAAAAGGAACGAAATTTTCCAGATGGCTGTTCTTGAACCTAAATTGGCAATTTTGGATGAAACTGATTCAGGACTTGATATTGACGCGCTAAGAATTGTAGCTAATGGAGTAAATATGTTAAAATCTCCTGATAAAGCCACTATTGTAGTGACACATTATCAACGTTTACTTAATTATATAATCCCTGATTTTGTCCATGTTTTATATAAAGGCAGGATTGTTAAATCCGGAGGAAAAGAGCTGGCTATTGAACTTGAAGAAAAAGGTTATGATTTCATTAAAGATGATTCCGGTGTATTGGTATGACTCAGACAAATGAAATAAACAAATGGTACATCTCTCTTTTTGATGAGTTTGAGAGGAATCTAAATGGCGAAAGTAAATCTCAGATTCACCAGTTACGAAAGAAAGCTATTGAAGATTTTTCTCAGCAAAGTTTTCCTACTAATAAAAATGAAGAATGGAGATTCACAAACATTTCCCCTTTGCTTAAACATAAATTTAATCCGGCTTTTAATGCTCTGTCTATTGCTAATGAGGAAGTTGACAGGTTTCGATTTGATGGGCTGAAATGCTCATTGATGGTTTTCGTAAATGGATTCTTTTCTGAAGAATTATCAGAGATCCAGTCTATAAAGGATAAGATAACGATTAAAAGTATTTCCTCTGCTATCAGGGAGAATAATTCCCAAATACAAAAACATTTTAATAAATATGCTGATTCCTCAACACAGATTTTTACGGCATTAAGCACTGCCTATACAATGGATGGTGCATTTATTCATGTTCCTGAAGGTATAATAATTGAGGAACCTATTCACATTCTCTTCCTATCATCATCAAAAGATGATAAGATATTATCGCATCCAAGGAATCTTATTGTCACCGAAAAAAATTCTCAAGTTTTAATTATTGAACACTATGCAGGACTTGATAATTCAATTTATTTTACCAATGCTGTCACAGAGATATCTGCGGGGGAAAATGCAGTTGTTCATCATACTAAGATACAGGAAGAAAGTAAATCTTCTTTTCATATTGCCCGTATGGAGACAGTTCAGGAAAGAAACAGTTGTTTTACCTCTAATATGATTTCATTAGGGGGTGAGATAACGCGTAATGATTTTAATACACGTTTTAATGGTACAGGTGGCGAATCGGAATTAAACGGACTCTTTTTAATAGATGATTCCCAGTTGTTCGATGCCCATACTTTAATTGATCATGCATCTCCTCATTGCAACAGTCATGAACTTTATAAAGGGATTCTGGATGGCAAATCCAGGGGGGTATTTAACGGGAAGGTCATTGTCAGAAAAGATGCCCAGAAGACAAACGCGTTCCAGGAAAATAATAACATTATTTTATCTAACGAAGCCCTTGTGAATACTAAGCCCCAGCTTGAAATATTTGCTGATGATGTTAAGTGCTCACATGGTGCTACTGTTGGACAACTTGATAATGAAGCTCTATTTTATCTTAAATCAAGAGGGATCGGTGAAGAAAAAAGTCGCGATATACTTATTCATGCTTTTGCGAGTGATGTAGTACGCCGTATCAAAATAGACAAAATTAAAGAGCATATAGAAAATATTTTAACCGAAAAATTCAGCAGCTAAAATGAAATCTGGAATAATAAATAAAACAATGTATGATGTTGATGGGATCAGAAAAGATTTTCCCATTCTAAACTCAATAATTCATGGTAAACCTCTTTGTTACCTGGATAATGCAGCTACAACTCAGAAACCAAAAAGTGTAATTGATAGTGACGTTAATTATTATACTCATTTTAATTCCAATATTCATAGGGGTGTTCATTTTCTGAGCGAAGCGGCAACTAAAGCTTATGAAGATGCACGCATAAAAGTTCAGAAGTTCTTAAATGCACCAAGTGAAAAAGAAATAATTTTCACAAAAGGAACAACTGAATCCATCAACCTTGTTGCCCAAACATTAGGCAGGTCAATCCTTAAAGAAGGAGACGAAATCATTATTTCTACAATGGAACACCACTCCAACATAGTGCCGTGGCAGTTAATAGCATCAGAGGAAAAAGCTAAAATAAAGGTAATACCCATTACAGATAAAGGAGATTTGATCCTTGATGAGTATAAGAAACTTCTTTCCTCTAAGACAAAAATTGTTTCAGTAGTTTATGTTTCTAATTCTTTAGGAACGATAAATGATGTTGAAACAATTATTTCTTTAGCACACGAACAAAATATTCCCGTGCTTCTTGATGCCGCCCAGGCTGTTAATCATTTGCCTGTCGATGTTCAAAAACTTGACTGCGATTTCCTTGCTTTTTCAGGGCATAAACTTTATGGACCAACAGGGATTGGTATTCTTTACGGAAAAAGTCATTATCTTGAATCCATGCCCCCTTACCAGGGAGGTGGAGATATGATCTCTAAAGTTACTTTCGAAAAAACAACCTTTAATTCTCTTCCGTATAAATTCGAAGCCGGTACTTCGAATATTGCCGGTACAATTGGATTGGGTGCAGCCATAGATTATGTTAATTTAATTGGTATTAATAATATAGCAGCCCATGAACATGAACTTCTTGAATATGCTACTGAAGAGTTATTAAAAATAAATGGATTAAGAATAATAGGACAATCTGATAATAAGTGCAGCTTAATATCTTTTATCCTTGATAATATTCACCCTCATGATGTAGGGACTTTCCTCGACTTTGAGGGAATTGCAATAAGGACAGGGCATCATTGTACCCAGCCTTTAATGGACCGGTTTGGAGTTCCGGCTACTTCAAGAGCTTCCTTTGGTCTTTATAATACAAAACAGGAAGTGGATATCCTCTCAGAAGGAATAAAAAAAGTAATTGAGGTTTTTAAATAAATGGATACTGAATTAAGAGAACTTTACCAGCAGGTAATATTAGACCATAATAAAAGTCCAAGGAACTTTAAAAAACTGGAGAATGCAAACTATGAAGCTGAAGGATATAATCCTCTCTGCGGTGACAGGATCGATATTTTTCTGGTTGTTGAGGATGATATTGTAAAAGATATTTCTTTTCAGGGTTCCGGTTGTGCGATTTCAAAAGCTTCTGCGTCTTTAATGACTCATATGCTTAAAGGTAAGACCAGGAAAGAAGCGGAAGAACTGTTTGTTAAATTCCATGATTTTATTACCGGCAAACTTGGAGACAACACTTCAATAGATGACCTGGGTAAACTTGCCGTATTTGCAGGAGTGAAAGAATTCCCTGCACGTGTTAAATGTGCCAGTCTTGCCTGGCATACAATGCATTCTGCATTAAATAAAGAAGAAAAAGTAATTTCAACGGAATAATTTATGAATAATACCGTTATGAAGGTGGATAAACAAGTTCTTGAGGAACAAATAATAGCAGCATTAAAGACATGTTATGATCCGGAAATTCCTGTTGATGTTTTCGAACTCGGATTAATTTATGAAATCAGGATTGATGATGATGCTAATGTTGGAATAAAAATGACTCTTACTTCCCCGGCATGTCCGGTTGCTGGATCTCTGCCACCTGAGGTTGAATATAAAATAAAAGGAGTCCCTGGAGTAAATAGCGCTAAAGTCGATATCGTTTGGACTCCCACCTGGGACAAGGATATGATGTCGGAGGTAGCGAAGCTTGAATTAGGAATGTTATAGTAAAAAATATAAAGGAGATAAAATGTTTAATATTCAATCGCGTCCGCCCATGTATGATCAGGACGCTGTTCAGCCAATGAGAGATGAACTGATTGCAGTAGGGTTTAAGGATCTCCTTAACCCGCAGGAAGTTGATGAGGCTGTCAAAGCAAATGATGATAAGACTGTTTTGGTTATGATAAATTCTGTTTGCGGATGTGCAGCAGGAAGTGCTCGTCCGGGTATTTCCCTTGCCCTCCAGAACAGCACAATACCTGATAAATTATTTACCGTTTTCGCGGGACAGGAAAGGGAAGCAGTCGATCGTCTGCGCCAGTATATTCCCGGTTTTCAACCTTCATCTCCTTGTGTTGCATTATTTAAGAATGGTGAACTAATTTATTTTATGCAGAGGCATGATATTGAGGGGAATGATGCCGAATATATTTCCAATGTTCTCAAAGAGGTATTTAATGATGCATGCTCTAACCAGGGTCCCTCCATTTCACAGGAGAACTTTGCCAAAGTAATGTATGCTAAACAGTGCGGTTCTAAAATACCTTTATTTAAGGTTTGATTTATGAAATTCAGTGCACAGGAAGAATATGGAATAAGATGCCTTTTGAGGATAGCAAAAGCAACTACCACAAACGGATTGACAATTCCTGAGATAAGTCAACTCGAAGGTCTGACTCCATCAAACGTAGGTAAGATCCTCCGCATTCTGCGCATCGGTGGATTCATAGAGAGTGCCAGGGGGCAGACCGGCGGATATAAATTAGCCCGGATTCCGGAAGAGATTATTATTGGAGATGTTCTTGCTGCACTTGGAGGGAAATTATACGAGGACACCTTTTGTTCAACTCATGCAGGAGTGGAAGGAATTTGTAACAATTCAATCGATTGTTCCATACGTTCTCTTTGGACGACTGTCCAAAATCTACTGGATGGAGTTCTTTCTAAAGTTTCTTTGAGAGATTTAATCGGCAAAGATGAACTATTCCAAATTATAAATAACTAATTATTTCAGAAGGATCATTTTTTTAACATCAAGGAAATTACCGGTTCTTAATTCATAGAAGTAGATGCCGCTCGGAAAGTTTTTAGCGTTAAAACGGATAGAATGATTACCTGTTGTTTGAACTTCATTTAAAAGCGTAGAAACTTCCATTCCTAAAATATTATAGACTTTAAGACTAACTTTCTCTTGTACAGGAATGCTGAAAGAGATGATCGTGGTAGGATTAAATGGGTTAGGATAATTCTGATTCAGCTTATAGCTGACAGGAGGAAAATTTTCATTTCCTTTAACTATTGTTAAATAGTTATTATATCTAACTAATGCAGAATCCAACCCACTAATAGCTTCGGCAAAGCTTGATCCCAGAGCCATACTCAAATAGACAGTAATTGAATCTCCCGGATTTATATTCTGGAAATCCTGAGAAGTAATAGTAACGGGTCCCTCAGGTCCTGAATTATATAGAGTATCAAATGTTTCACGAGTCATCCAGTTATAATAACTTGAATCATTTTCATATCCGTCAAAATATTCAAATGAAGTTATTGACTTCAGATTTCCAGATAAAAGCCTGAATCCAAGGTGGTTTTGTTTATATATGTCGATAACTTTTAATGAGTCAATATATTTTACAGTATCGAATCCTTGAATTCCGTCAAGCTGGGAAATTATTTCAAGTCCTGGCAAAGCATTAATATTATCCGCGCCCCTGTTAATTATAACATATTTAATAAGTACATTAGAGTTTCCATTCAATGCCGTAACATATGTTTTAACAAGAACATCCGGAGGAAGATTTGAATATGAATTGTTAAATGCACCGTATAATCCCAACAAACCATTTAATGAATCATAAAATGCTCGAGTAGAATCCTGAATTCCGGAATCCTGCCAATAATCAAAAACTGTGAATGGTGAAGTTCCAATAAGAATCGAAAGACTATAAAGATTTAATGTGCCGGCTGTATCCGGTTGAAACAGCTGAATCCTTCCGTAAAGATTCATATCCACGCCGATATTCCCGGTATTAAAGCATGTAGATTGAGGGAAAGTTTTTCCCATAAATAAGATTATCATTGTTATAATCCAGTATTTTTTCATTCTGTTCTCTTATTTTCCTTCTTCAGAATTCTCACTTTTCTCTTTTATTTTAATGAAACCATCCTTAATCAAACTTTCATTTGATCTGAATAATTTGATAGTGACAGTATAACTGTTGTTAAAACCGGTAGCTTCTATCTTAACGCCATTTATTTCTTTGCTGAGTTTAACTGATGCAAAGAGCTTATCTTCGTCTATAAGGTCATTATCAAGCTTGCTCTTTTTTTCCGGAATATTATTCAAAGCCCAATATATTCCTTTTTTAGCATTCTGAATAGTCATATCAATGTCACTTTCCAAATCTGTCTGTGCTTTAACCAAACCGGAAAGCACTATAATAAATACGAATAAATACATTTTCATAAACCACCCATCGCTTTCTTTCAAAATTAATAAAAAGAAAGGATAAATATTATAACCATTAAGGAAAATAATTATATTCCATCTGCATTTTAAAACAATATGTGTAATAGCCCACTTTATTTAATAAATTTTGATTAATTTGCTATCACATTTCTTATATATCAGAGCGAGGATTTAATTAATGAGTTTAAAACTTGATAAGTTAAATGAGTTTAATGGAAGAAAAGGCCCTTTATTATTAATTATTATGGATGGTGTGGGTATAGGCAAGGAATATGATGGTAATGCTGTATATAAAGCTAAAAAACCAACCCTTGATAAATTGTTTAAATCTCCCTTATATACACAGTTAAATGCACACGGACCTGCTGTTGGTCTACCATCAGAAGATGATATGGGGAATAGTGAAGTAGGGCATAATGCAATAGGAGCAGGGAGAATATTCGACCAAGGGGCAAAGTTGGTTAACGCATCGATTGAATCAGGAAGAATATTTCAATCTGATACCTGGCATAAAATTGCGCAAAAAGGGAAACAGGGGGGGACAGTACATTTTATCGGTTTATTATCCGACGGCAACGTGCATTCTCACATTAAACATTTATACGCCTTGATAAATGAATGTGCGAAAGAGGAAATAGCAAAAGTACGTGTGCACATATTATTGGACGGGAGGGATGTCCCCGGCAGGTCAGCCTTGATTTATATCAAACCGCTTGAAGAACTTCTTGCAAAAATCTCTACTGAAAATAATTTTGATTATAAGATTGCGTCCGGTGGCGGACGAATGAAAGTTACAATGGACCGTTATGAAGCAGATTGGGATATAGTAAAACGGGGATGGGAAGCTCATGTTTTAGGTATTGGAAAACCTTTTCATTCTGCTGAAGAAGCAATAAATAAGTTCTATTCGGAAGATGAAAAGATAATCGACCAATATCTTGATCCTTTTGTCATTGTGGATAAGAACGGAAAACCTGTCGGTACTATTCAGGATGGTGACAGTGTTGTTCTTTTCAATTTCCGCGGCGACCGTGCAATAGAAATTTCACGCGCTTTTGAAGAGAAAGATTTTAATAAATTTGATAGGCAGAGAGTTCCTGATGTTCTTTTTGCAGGAATGATGGAATATGACGGTGATACCCATATCCCTAAAAACTACCTGGTTGTTCCTCCGGAAATCGACAGGTGTTTAAGTGAATATCTATGTGCAGAGCACGTAAAAACATTTGCTGTCTCTGAGACGCAGAAATTCGGACACATTACATATTTCTGGAATGGTAATCGTTCCGGATATATTGATGCTTCACTTGAAAAATATATCGAGATACCTTCAGATAAAATTCAATTTGACCAGGCCCCTAAAATGAAGGCATATGAAATTACCACCTCAACCGAAGAATTACTTCGCAGCGGTGAATACAGATTTGGCAGGATAAATTATCCAAATGGAGATATGGTAGGGCATACCGGAAATTTTGAAGCTGCAGTGATAGCTGTTGAAACTACTGACGAATGTGTTGGCAAACTGCTTAAAGTAATTGAAGAAATTAATGGGATAGCCTTGATAACTGCTGATCACGGGAATGCAGATGAAATGTATACTATGGAAAAAGGAAAGAAGGTTCCCAAAACCTCCCATACTCTTAATCCAGTTCCTTTCGCAATATTCGATCCTCAATACAAGGGAGAATATAAGATGGCAAATATAAAAAATCCGGGTTTATCTAATATTGCGGCAACAATTCTTAACCTTCTTGGGTATAGGAAAGTTGAAGATTATGACGAATCCCTAATAACTTTTAAATAATTTTGGTAAAAATTAGCCTTGACATTGAGAACCAAATTGCCAATTTTTTCCAAAGTTTTTATACATAAAAAGCATAAGCGAGTTTTACATGCCTAAAAATCTTCTTTCTGCAATTTTTTTAGTATTTGTTTTTACTTTTTCACAGGTAAATGCCCAGACTACTATTGCTAAATATGCCGGAGAATTTATGGCAATAGGTGTTGGGGGCAGACCTCTTGGAATGGGGGGGGCATATGTAGCCGTTGCAAATGATGTTACCGCTGGTTATTACAACCCGGCAGGACTTGCACGTATAAACTATCCTGAGATTTCTCTTATGCATGATGCCCAGTTTGGCAATCTAGAAAATTATGATTACCTGGGTATAGCAATACCATTTGATAATGATATGAGTTTTGGTTTGAGTATAATGCGATTAGCAATTGATGGAATTCCAGATACAAGAAATGCTCTTTATGACGCAAATGGGGATGGGATTATAAATATTAATGACGATAGATTAGATTATAGTAAAATTACTGAATTTAGTGACCAGGACTGGGCATTTTATTTAACCTTTGCCAAAAAACAATCAGATAATTTCTTATACGGAGCAAATATTAAGATTATAAGACGCACCATTGCTGAATATTCTGCATGGGGCGTAGGGTTTGATGCCGGCGCATTGTATTCTCCTATGGACAAACTATTCCTGGGGGCTAATCTTCAAGATATTACGACAACAATGGTTGCCTGGAGTACCGGCACAAATGAATTAATATCACCTACAGCCAAGGTAGGCGGGACGTATGAGATTAATTTCCTTAGTGGAGTAATTACACCCGCAATTGATTTAGATATAAGATTTGAAAACAGACAGTTTGCTTCTGAGTTTCATGTAGGGCCTATAAGCGTTGATGCACATATTGGCTTTGAATACAACTTTAAGAATATTGTTGCAATCCGTGCAGGGTACAATGACGTGCATCAGTTTACAATTGGGGCCGGAGTAAAATTGCCGAAACTTAATATTGATTATTCATTTGCCAGGTTTAGCGGCCCCTCAGATGAAACTCTGGACGATTCTCACAGAATATCTATAACACTTACTTTGGAAGAGCCTAAGTTCCTTAGAGCAGGGATGTAATAATTTTATTTTCGGGGAGACTTCTTTTGACTGGCCTGAACAAGAGTGTTCAGCAGTAACTTCATTTCTATCGGTTAAGTCGGGGATATATCGGCTTCAACATCCAATACATTTTGATTATCTCTCTCAAAAGCAAGATCACTTTTTAATTAAATTTTAAGGGATTTTTGATTTTATAATCATCGAACAAAGGCACAAAATTTTAAAATAAATAGTATATTAAATATTAATTTGTATAATAACTAGTAATTTAGATTCGATAAAGTCAATAAAGGAAACAAAAATGCTTTTAGATATTTCAACAGTTTTGCCGCCATATAAGGTTTCTCAAAAGAAAGTTGCAGAGGAATTAAAGTTAAGAATGGGCGGGCGTCCGGCAATTGGAAGAATGATCGATGGTGTTTCAAATAATTCAGGTATTGACTGCCGTTATTTTGTAATACCTGACGGGGAGGAAAATGGAACCTCCAAATTCTTTACTGACAAGGATGGTTTTCTTAAGCCAGATACAAAAACAAGGATGAAAGCATATGAGTCCTGGTCCAAATTACTAACCGGGGAAGCCGTAGAGAAATTACTAAACTCTAATAATATAGATCCCTCAAATATAACACGTTTGATTACTATTTCCTGCACAGGGTTCTATGCACCGGGATTCGATAATTATCTCATAAATAAATTTAATATTCCGACTGATGTAAAAAGAACTCATATAGGTTTTATGGGCTGTGCTGCAGCGTTAATAGGATTTAACTCTTCAATGGAGGCAATGAACACTTTAGGAGAAAACAAAAATATACTTATGGTGTCAACCGAAATATGCAGTATTCATTTCCAGACAGAACCGACAAAAGATAATATTCTTGCAAATCTTATATTCGCAGATGGCGCTGCTGCGGCTCTATTTTCTAATGATTCCAGTAAATCAGGGCTAAAGCTTATAGATACAGCCTCATTTCTTTTTAATGGTTCAGCAGAATTTATGGGGTGGGAGATTGGAAATTTCGGTTTTGAAATGATATTATCACAAGAACTGCCTAAAATAATTCTTGAACAGGCAATGCCAAGACTTAAATTAATATTACAACGTTTTGGAATAAATAAAGAAGAAATCAAATATTGGGCTCTTCATCCGGGAGGCAGGGCAATTCTGGATTCTATGCAGAAAGGATTGGAACTTTCTGATGAATCGATGATTCCTTCAAGAATAGTTTTAAAGAATTACGGAAATATGTCCTCTGTTTCAATCCTTTTTGTTTTGAAAGAAATAATTAGCACTTACATTATTACAAAAGGGGAATATTGCTGTGCAGTTGCATTCGGTCCCGGATTAACGATGGAAGTTGCATTACTTAAAGGTACATGATGTTCCTTAAAAGGAACTATGATCCTGAAATATTGGATAATTTATCAATTCAGGATGAAAGAGTTGATTCCGCTCTTAAGGAATTAAAAATAATTAATTCCTTTTTAGGTGGGAATGGGATTTCCCGCGAAGGGATTAAAATATTCTATAACCATTCAAATACTTTGACCATTCTTGATATTGGATCTGGGGCTTCTGATATACTTATTAAAATAAAGAAGAAACTGAAAAAACTGAATATTTATAGTCTGGATATAAATGAGCGGGCATGTGGTTATCTGAAAAAACATTCTCCTGATATAAAGGTTATATGTGGTGATGTATTAAAAATTCCCTTTGATACTCCTTTTGACATAATACATGCTTCATTATTTCTTCACCATTTTAAAGAAGAGGAAATAAAAAGAATTATCGTTTCTCTCCTAAAGCTAAGTAACAAAGGTATTATTATAAATGACCTTCGCCGGTCAATATTGGCCTGGCTAGGAATAAAAATTCTAACCCTTTTGTTTTCAAGGAGTAGGGAAGTTAAATATGATGGTCCTTTGTCTGTAAAAAGAGGTTTTATAAAGAAAGATTGGTCAACTATCCTTGATAGTGTCTCTCCGGGCAATTATGAAATAAAAAGAAGGTGGGCTTTTCGATGGTTGATTGTAATATATAAATGAACTTAAGGGAATTTGATATAGTAATAATTGGAGGGGGACCCGCGGGTTCAACAGCAGCAATGCTTCTTAGTAAAAAAGGATATTCAGTATCCCTTATAGAAAAGAAATCATTTCCAAGGGAAGTCCTTTGCGGAGAGTTTATATCTAAAGAAGTTATAGAATTTCTGAAAGATAATTTACTATATGAAGAATTCCTTAAACTTAATCCCAATCTAATTACCACATTCAGATTTAGATGCGAAAATGGAAAAGATATTTTATCTTCCTTAAAATTTCCCGCTTATGGAATTAAAAGATCGAAGCTTGATAATTATCTTCTTTCCAGGGCAAGGGAAAATGGAGCAGAAATATTTCAGCCTGCTGAAGTAAAGGGGATACATAAGCAAACCGATAGTTATTTAGTAGAAATAAAATCCGGAACACAGGAAGAATTTACTTTGAAATCTAAAATCATAATTGCAGCTTATGGTAAACAGAATATACTGGATAAAAATCTTGGGAGAAACTTCTACGTGAAAAGATCAAAACTTAATGGTGTTAAGTTTCATATAGATAAGGCTCATTTCAATAGTTTCAATTCAGATGAAATTCAAGTTTATACCGGTAGAGATATTTATTGCGGATTAAACGCAGTAGATAATAACACAATCACTCTTTGTTTTCTTGCTAAAAAGAATAAATTACAATATTCGCCTAAGGAAATTCTATTGCAATTAAGCCGAGAGAACAAAAAATTCAGTGCACTATTGAGCCGGGATTTCTTTGATTCCATTGATAAACTGGCAGTATATGGAACAGGAAACATTTATTTTGGTAAAAGAGATATAGTAAATGATGGAATTTTTTATATTGGCGATGCAGCCGGAGTAATAGCTCCTTTAGTTGGTGATGGAATAGGAATAGCGATCCAATCTGCCAAACTGGTATCTGATATTTTGTGCCGTAACCAATTAGTTCAGGAAAAAGCCGGTATAGAATATGGAAAAGAATGGAAAAACATGTTTTTAAGAAGAATGTCATTAGCCGGTATAATTCAAAAGATTGTCTTAAATAATTCTTTTAGGAATCCAGGTATTAAGATGGTTTCCTTTTTCCCAGGCGCATTATCAACAATAATAAAATATACGCGAGGATAAAAGTTGACTTCTTTATTTCTTATTAAAAGGTTATTTTAACGTATGCAAATGAAATTGGATCATATGAAAAAGTTCATTGTTGTAGGGGACAGAGTTTTAATCAGACCTGCAACAGATGCCGGTAAAACTGATAGCGGTCTTTATCTACCGCCGGGGGTTTCTGAGAAGGAAAAAATCCAGAGCGGTTATATCATTAAAGCAGGACCGGGATATCCAATGGGGGCTAATGTTGACGAAGAGCCATGGAAAGAATCCAAAGAAGCTATTAAATACATTCCTCTTCAAGTAAAAGAAGGAGACCTTGCCATTTTTTTAAGGAAAGAGGCTTATGAAATCGAATTTGAAAAGGAAAAGCTGTTGATAGTTCCGCAATCGGCGATTCTTCTTCTTATAAGGAATGAAGATTTTAGTTACTAAGCCCGGAAACTCTAATAATAAGGATTTTAATCCTTCCCCCCTCTATTATTATATCTCATTCATAATTAGTTTTCAATTTTGTATTTTAAATTATTAAATGATATCGAAATAAAACTGTAGGCATAAAATGGCAGCAAATATTGAAATGATTAAGAGAGTCTATTCTGAATTTAAAGGCAATATTGACAATGCAAGGAAAGTATTAAATCGTCCTCTTACATATGCCGAGAAAATTTTATATGCTCATCTTTGGAATAGACCGTCAAAGGAATTAAAAGGAGGAAAAGATTATGCCGAACTTTCCCCTGACCGTGTTGCGATGCAAGATGCTACTGCGCAAATGGCACTTCTTCAATTCATGTCTGCAGGTAAAAAGACAACTGCAGTTCCATCAACGGTTCATTGCGATCATCTTATACAGGCGCAAGTAGGTGCTAAGGATGATCTTCTGAGGGCAAATGAGGAAAATAAAGAAGTGTTCGACTTCCTGGAAAGTATATCACGCAAGTATGGAATTGGTTTCTGGAAACCGGGCGCTGGAATTATTCACCAGGTGGTTCTTGAAAATTATGCATTCCCTGGTGGGATGATGATTGGCACTGATTCCCATACGCCGAATGCCGGCGGGCTTGGAATGATTGCTATCGGCGTAGGTGGCGCGGATGCAGTGGATGTTATGGCAGGAATGCCATGGGAACTTAAATGGCCTAAGTTGATAGGAGTTAAACTTACAGGAAAAATGAATGGCTGGACTTCGGCTAAGGATATTATTCTGAAACTAGCCGGTATGCTTACTGTAAAAGGAGGAACGGGAGCAATAATAGAATATTTTGGCGATGGTGTTTCCTCAATATCATGCACAGGAAAGGCAACTATTTGTAATATGGGTGCTGAAGTTGGCGCTACCACATCTTTATTTCCATTCGATGAAAAGATGGCAGGTTACTTAAGGATAACCAACCGTGTTGATGTTGCCGCTTTATCGGAAGGGTTAGCAGATCATTTAATGGCTGATCAGGAAGTTTATAAGAACCCGGCGAAATACTATGATCAGGTTTATGAGATAAATTTAAGCGAACTAGAACCCTACATTAATGGCCCATTCACTCCCGATAAAGCATGGCCGATCTCAAAAATGAAAGAGGCTGTAAAGGAACAAGGCTATCCTGAAACTGTTAGTGTGGCACTGATTGGCAGCTGTACAAATTCCAGTTATGAAGATATTGACCGATCTGCATCAATAGCGTGCCAGGCAATGAGTAAAGGACTTAAAGCGAAATCACAGTATACAATTACTCCAGGATCTGAGCAGGTAAGAGGGACAATTGAAAGGGACGGGCAGCTTGAAACTCTGAGTAAATTCGGAGGTGTTGTTTTAGCGAATGCATGCGGACCTTGCATTGGTATGTGGAAAAGAATGGATATGAAGACAGGTGTCAAGAATACCATAGTGACTTCCTTTAACAGAAATTTTGCTAAAAGAAATGACGGTAATCCTGATACTTTTGCTTTTGTTGCAAGCCCTGAAATTACAACTGCACTTGCAATTGCAGGTAAACTGACATTCAACCCTATAACTGATACTCTGATAAACGATAAAGGAGAATTGGTAAAACTTGATCCACCGACAGGGGAAGAGCTTCCTCCCAAAGGATTTACATCGATCGGTAGCGGATTCATACCTCCTTCGGAGGACGGTTCCAAAGTTGAGGTTAAAGTAAATCCGGATAGCGAACGACTTCAGCTTCTGCAGCCTTTTGCACACTGGGATGGAAATGATTTTGTTGATTTTCCAGTTCTTCTAAAGGCAAAAGGTAAATGCACAACAGATCATATTTCCATGGCGGGTCCCTGGTTAAGATTCAGAGGGCACCTGGATAATATTTCAGATAATATGTTTATTGGTGCTGTCAATGCCTATACGGATGAAGTAGGCAAAGTAAAGAATGTTTATACAGGGGAGTATAAATCTGTTCCGGAAGTTGCGCGTGAATATAAAGCAAAAGGAATAAGTTGGGTAGTTGTAGGAGATGAGAATTACGGTGAAGGTTCGAGCCGTGAACACGCTGCTATGGAACCAAGATTTTTAGGCGGCAGGGCAATAATAGTAAAAAGCTTTGCCAGGATTCATGAAACTAACTTAAAGAAGCAGGGAATGCTTCCGCTTACATTCGCAAATCCGGATGATTATAATAAGATCAGGGAAGATGATAAAGTAAGCTTAATTGGTTTAAGAGATCTTGCACCGAACAAACAGCTTAAACTTATAATGAAATATAAAGACGGCTCAAAGGATGAAGCGCTTCTAAACCATACAATGAACGAAGCACAAATTGGCTGGTTTAGGGCAGGCTCCGCACTTAATCTGATTGCCCGGTCAAATAAATGATAATTCGTAATTGATTTTAACAGGCGATTATATTTTGAGAATAAACCTTCGAGGTAAAGGAAAACCTCGAAGGTTTGGTTTAACAATAAGTTAATTTTATTTTAAGAGCATCATCTTTTTACTTGAGATATAATCATTAGCCTTGATCTGATATATATAAACACCACTGGCAAGCTTTGATGCATCAAAATTGATATTGTACTTTCCTTCATCCTTGTATTCATTTACAAGATTGGCAACTTCTTTCCCAAGAATATCATAAACCTTAAGGGTAACAACTCCAGATTTGGGTATCTGATATTTTATTGTAGTTACAGGGTTAAACGGATTAGGATAGTTCTGACTTAAATCATAACTCTTTACTTTTGTCATGAGTGTAACTATTGTATTTTTAACCTGCTTTTTTAGCAGAACACCTTCAGTGGAATAGCAGCTTTTTAAGGAATATTCTATATTGGAGTTAGTTGATACTTTTAACCGCAGCTTTATAGTTCTGTTTCCGATACCATCCATATTAACCTGATAGGAAATATTATCGTATTCAAATACATGTAATGAATCAAAATTTACATTATCAGATGTACATAATACATCGTTGGTGGCGGCATCTAATATTTCAACTTGGAAATTGATAAAGCTGTTTCCTTTTAAAGCATTAGTTGCTGCTAATGAATCAGTTATTCCATACTGCACACTATAAAACAATTGGGAATTATTATTAACCTGTATAGGATTAGTGACTAAATAATTGTTTAAATCATCAAGTGAATAAAACCGTGTAGAATCTATAATAGGAATAAATTCAATTGTTTTATTATCCGCATTTACATCTCCGACAGCAAAGAAAAACTGGCAGTTATCTTTTCTTACTATTCCTTCCCTGCCGTTATTTATAGCAATTTGTGCTGAATTTTGTTTCGCCTGAGAATAGAGGTTTTTATTATTAAAGAAATAAGGAGCAGAGGCACTATTAAATGCAACAGCTCTCATTATATAATCATGGTTTCCATTACTGAGCTGAACATCATTTCCGGTTAAACCAGTCAAAGTTGTTATAGTGCTTAAAGTATGGCTGTCAGCGAATTGTATTGGGTCGGTATTACTTCTGCTCCAGGCAATTGAATAAGTTTCCGGTGAAATATTAATTGCCGTATTCTGCACATTGTTTCCAAAAGACCACACAATGCTCGTATTTGAAGGATCCATAAAAACTGCTTTCTGTTCTAAATATGGAGGATAAGGAAAGGTACGTTTTCCAACCCATGTTAATCTAGCCCCCGCAGTTACAGCAATAATAGAAGGTTTTGTGTTCGTCGAAAATCCTGAATAATTAGATATAGTTTTACTGTTCTGCATTGTAATCGAGTTGTCAGAATTGACAAGTAGATCACAATATTTAATTGTACTATTTTCTTCCCATGCCAAACGCACTCGATTATCATTTTTTAAGGATTCAATTGTTGGGTTTATTGAACTGGAATTTGTACCGGTAATAAATTTTTCGGTTTCAAAATACCAAACTATGCTATATGGATTTATTGACGAATAAGTTCCAACATTATAAACAAAACCGGATTGTCCATTATTGTCGGTCCCTTTCCAAAGAACAAGGATCCTATTACCATTTAAATAAGCAACCACCGGATTACCCGGATTGTTGTTTTCAACAGCGATGGTGTAATACGACAAAGCAGAAGGATTTACACTGCTTATTTCACAACCCTCGATATAATTATCCGATACGCATGTTATAAAAATATAATCTTGAGTAGAGCCACTTATAGTCATGTGATCTAAAGATGGAGCAGTAGCAGGTGAACTGAATAATGGTGTAGTCGGAAATAATGTCCAGGTAGTTCCGCCGTTAGTACTTTTTTCCATCCAGATACTTCCCATACTTTCATAAACCTGGAATAGACATTCGGGGGTAGAATATGTTGAAAACACTTTTCTCTGGCTGTTGGAGCTAAATGTTGATGAATTATTTGATAATTGAATTCCTTTCAAATTGGCATTTACAACTGCATCACCACTGGTGAAAACTATGGGAGTTTCATAAGATCCATTGACGTTATTATTCTGAGTTAAAGACCTTGTACCTGTTGAGCTATAATTCTGAAAATAGAATTTATGTGTTCCCTGAGATGATCCAAGGTTAATGTTTTGTTCTGCGGGAGTTTTGACTGAATAACAAGGCTTTCCAAGTGATGGATTATATTCTTGATATAGAAATATCCCTTTGTAATTAGAAAATGGACCATTAGAAAAATTCAATGGGGAATTTATATTATTATATAATGCATCATTACCCCTATTCATATATGTATTAGCATGGCTTTGATCTATGGAATCAATAAGCCAGGGATCTTTAAAGTACAGTATCCCTCCATCCTTATTCGATAAACCTTCGATTGCATTTCTTACTATTATCCCATAATAATTTGGTTGAAAATTCGATGTGAAATTATTTGTTCCGGTACTAATTAAAAAATCATGTTGATTCCTGACATCAGGTAATGTATTCCAATTATTATATTTTTGATTAGAATACTCCATTGTATCACCTCTTATAATTTGGTGAGAGTTTATATAGAAATTAAAATCCTGAGGGACGTTTAATGCGTTACCAAAAGTATTTCCATGATAGAGCTTTATATTTCCCACACTGACACCTGTGCTTAAGAACTGATCAACATGGACAATTTGCTGTGGAGGAGTGAAGTGGACTTTAATTGTAACTGTTGAATTAGCAATAAACCATTCCCTATCTGCCAGTTCATTAGCCCATCTGATTCCGAGAACAAAACGATTATTAGGCAATGTATTTTTAAATGCAAGATTTAATGAATTATTTGGATCATTTGAATAAAAGTCCATTACACCGGAAGTCCCAGTCTGTTGAGCTAATGGTGTAAAATTCATCTCACCAAACATTTCAGTTAAATTTGCCTGGCTACCATCGGTTATATCTTCCCCCATCGCAAAGAAACCTGCAGGCAGCTCATTTTGATCTGATTTTGAATATTCAAGGTGAATATGAAGACTATCAATAGTAGAATTATCTGGAATTATAATATCCGGAATATTCCACTGATATACCGCTCTTCTATATACAACTCCATATCTTCCAATTGTAATGACTTGATTTAAGTCTAAAAGCCCGCTGCTGGTTACGTTACCATTTAGTATCAGATCCCTTCTATAGTCACTTGTAACAGGACCGATAGTTCCTTGTGCAAAAATTTCTGATTTAATTATAAACGAGCAGAAAAAAAGACACATTATTAATATTTTAACTTTATTATTCATTTTATTTTCCATTTAGTTTTTAATATTTATTAAGTAAATTTGGCTGCAAACAAAAAGGCATAATTCATCGCTGATGAATAACCCAAAAACCAATTTGTTTGTTCTTTACGGACAGTAATGCGCCAACATTACTGTCCGTTTCTTCATATATGGAGGTCCACGGTACATAATTAACACATTTTACCTTTGTCCTATAAAAATAATCCCCTTTGTTGATCCATAGCCTACCGCGACGACCAAATTACCTTTTGTGCCTACTGAATAAAGGTTTCCATTTATCATTGTTTCATTAATATAACTTTGCCAATTCACTCCATTAAAATGTAAAATTTCACCAAATGCCCCAACAGCTACCAAATCATTGATATCATTGCCCCTTAGTGAGTAGACGTAATAAGTGGTTATATCATAAGGTTTGTTTTGCCATACGCTATCGGAGATTTGTTTCTTTTGATAAATACCATCACCTCCGACATAGTATTTTCTGTTTGGTTTGAACCAAGTAGAGTATAGAGTACCAGTTAAATTTTGAGAATTTTCTTCTGAAACAATTTTCCCTGAAATTTTCAATATTTTGTGGTCTAGACTTTCAAAGAGATTTGAAGCCACTGCCATAATATCATACTGATTGGATTTATTATTCCAAGACCCATAGATATCATTTATATTTAGATCCGTTCCAGAATTTATCAATGTCCATTTTGATCCATCATAGTGGGAGAGCCCGCCATTAGTACATGCCATATATAAATCATTTGAACTCGTTCCCCAAAATTTATTACCTCCACCAATTATTGGAAGTAATACTTCAGTTTGCCACACTTTACCATCCCAATGTGAGTAAGAACCAGCATCGGAGAATGTCCATATATCATCTTGATTAAATGCATATATTGCTTTGATCGGGGCACTTGAAATATCACCAGATATAGTATTCGCTGGTATTCTTAATACTTCCCATTTGATTCCATTCCAGTGAACTGCATTATATGGCTGAGGATCCCTTTGGCCGGTTGAATCAAATAAATAGATTTCTCCTCCTGCCCAGATATTGTTTTCGTCAATGATTGCAACATCATTCAAAATGTTACTAGTATAATCACCGAATTCAAATTTATGCCAGGTAAAATTATGACTTGTGGTATCCATAGTAGCTGTGGAAATATTTTCTGAGGAATAAGATTTATTATTCTGGACTATGCTTGCTTTGAACGAATAGATTTTATTAGGGAGAAGTGAATCGATGAATATTGTGGAATCCGAGGTTAATAGTTTAAATTGATTTAAGTTATTATTGTTCAACTGAATAGTTACATCGGCAGGCAGAGAAACATTTTCTAATTTCAGATTTATCCATGCACCTGTGCAGGAAACATCTTCAACTGATAATGTAATCTTAGGATCCAGTTTGGGATGCGTGGGTTCATTCGTATTGCATGAAAGGAATGCAATTAGAGGAATGGAAAAGAAAATATATAACTTATACATTAAAGTCCTCAAACAATTAAAAAAGAATTCCCAAAATTTTCTTAAATAATTAAACTATAAGGCTCGTATATCATTACTACATATTATATCGGGAGGTTATTGCACCGCATCATTTTATTACCCTTAGAAATTTATTTATAATTTAATATGAAAAGCAAATTAATATTAAACCAACGATAACATAAAAATCTTTATTTCATCGAGAATCAATACAAAGACTATGTTTAATTGGGAAACAAAATACCTTTAAAAGCATTTTTAGGAATGAGGAGTGATATAGTATTCTGATACAAATATTCTTATTTTTGAATGAATTTATTAACAAAAAGTATTAAATGGTATTTCTTAATCCTGCTGTATTATTTGGTTTATTAGCGGCATCGATACCTGTATTAATTCATCTGTTTAATTTAAGAAAGTTAAAGAAGATTGAATTCAGTACGCTTGCATTTCTGAAGGAGCTTCAGAAGAATAAGATCAGGAAAATAAAGCTTAAACAGTGGCTACTTTTAGCGCTTAGGGTTCTGATAATATTATTTTTGATTACAGCATTTGCGCGTCCTACTTTAGAGGGGGTTGCTATAGGAGGGACTACATCAGCGGCTAAAACCACGGCGGTGTTTATACTGGATGATACGTACAGCATGTCTGTTGTTGACGGAAAGGGTTCATATTTTAACCAGGCGAAAGGAACTATACAAGAACTGATCAGGCAACTGCAGGAAGGGGATGAGGCTGCTTTAGTTCTGGTATCAGATAAAGGGAAAGAGGAGATTGTACCGACGTCAAATCTGAAAGAGTTTTCTAAAATGATTGATAATATTCCACTTAGTTATTCGACTGGGACATTACACAATTCTATTATTAAGGCAGGGGACATACTATCAAAATCAAAAAACTTTAATAAGGAAATATATCTGCTTTCAGATTTTCAAACCGGCTCCCTTGGTAGAGAGAATACGTATTCTGATCTGAGCAGTATTTTGAACAATAAGATAAAACTTTATTCTTTCAACTATTCCGGGAAAGAAGTTTACAATATCGGGATAGATGATCTGAAACTAAATACCCAGATCTTTGAGAAGAATAAACCTGTTGATTTTACTGTTACTGTTACTAATTATTCAAAAAGGACAGCACAGAATGTGGTGGTTTCATTATTCCTTAACGGAGAAAGATGCGCTCAACAGAGTGTTACGCTTAGTGATGGGGAATCGAAGGTTGTAAACATGGATGCGGTTCCCAAGCAGACAGGTTTTGTAGATGTAGTTGCCGAGATTGAAGATGATGAGATAATGCAGGATAATAAAAGATATATAAATTTATATATCCCAAAGGAAGTTCCTGTAATTATTTTTTCAGATAATCCTAACGATGATGCTTTTATTCAACTTGCGCTTAATGCTTCGGATGAAAGTTCTGCATTAAATATTACAAGTAAAAATCTTAACAAGATATCCTCTTTTAATTTAAGTCAATATGATGCGGTTATTTTAATTCCTTCGGGAAATTTGCAGAATCCAGAAAGAATAAAGAATTATTTACAGGGAGGAGGAGGTTTGCTATTATTTCCAGGATCCACACCTAACCTGCAGAGTTTTCAGCAAGTTACGCAATCCTTGAATCTTCCATCACCCCAGGCATTAGCGGGGAAAGTAAATGAGGACGCAAATCCTGTTTCTTTTGAGAATGTGGAATACAATCATCCCATATTCCAGAATCTTTTTCTTAAAGAGGATAAAAAGAAGGTAGAGTCTCCTGATATTTATGCACATTACAAAATAACAACTCAGGGAAAAGGGCAGAATATTATAACACTGCTCGACGGCTCTTCATTTTTGAGTGAATATAAACTTGGTAAGGGAAATATTTTTCTTTTTAATACTTCTCCCGTTTTAGGATGGAGCAACTTTCCGCTTAAGAGCATATTTGTACCATTGCTTACAAAGTCAGTTTTTTATGTCGCTTCCAGAGATCGTAATCAGAACACTTTTATAGCCGGTGAGAATGCGGATATTAATATTGCAGCCGGAGGAACTCAGCAGATCAAAATAATTAAACCTGATAAATCCGAGGAGTTTATTAACCACGAGAAGAGCAGTTCGGATTATATATCCTATAATAAGACCAATATTGCAGGTAATTATCACATATTGGCAGGAGATAAGTTAATCGAAGAGATATCGGTCAATCCAGATCCAACTGAATCGAAGACAACGTATATCAAAGCCAGTGAATTCAAGGATTATCTTAAAAAGATAAATTTTAAGGGGAGATATATTTCTGTTAATAAAGATGATAATCCGGCAAAAATAGTACTGCAATCAAGATATGGATCGGAACTTTGGCGTTATTTTGCAGTAATAGCTTTATTGCTAGCACTGGCAGAAATGACTATCGCACGCAATACAAAAAAAGAACTTGGAACTGTTTAGACGGTGATAATATTTGAAAATTTCATTAATTATTATAATATATTTGGAAACAAAAGAAGGAAAAGAACAACTTAGATGATAGACATTCCTAAGAAGACAACAGAACGGGCAATTTTAGTAGCATTACACACAAAAGATTTAACCAAAGATTTAGTTGAGGAACATTTAACCGAGCTCGAGGAGCTTGCTATAACTGCGGGGGCGACAACCATTCTTAAAGTAACCCAGGATAAGTATTCGGCAGATCCAGCTTTTTACATTGGTAAAGGAAAAGCGGAAGAACTTGCAGTAATGGCAGAGGAGAATGAAATAGATCTTGTAATTTCAGATGATGACCTTTCTCCAGTTCAGTTAAGGAATCTTGAAAACCTGATTAAAAGAAAGATTGTGGACAGGAGCGGATTAATACTTGATATATTTGCTTCTCGTGCGAAATCTAAAGAGGCAAAGACACAGGTCGAGTTAGCCCAGCTTCAATATATGCTTCCCCGATTGACAAGAGCATGGACACACTTATCCAAACAATTCGGAGGGATAGGTACAAAAGGTCCCGGCGAAACACAGATTGAGACTGACAGGCGGATTATACGTACAAGGATAAGTCTGCTTAAAGAAAAACTTCTTAAAATAGAATCGGTAAGGCAGACGCAGAGTCATAACCGGAAAGATTTTATACGCATTTCACTTGTGGGATACACTAATGCAGGCAAATCGACCTTATTTAATATTCTTACCAAAGCAGGTGTGTTTGCAGAGGATAAACTATTTGCAACACTTGACTCGACAACAAGAAGTGTAGATTTTGGGAAGAATGACAGGCTACTTATCAGTGATACCGTAGGATTTATACGCAAACTGCCCGCACATCTTGTAGCATCATTTAAAAGTACACTTAATGAGGTTAGGGATGCTGATATTATACTTCATGTAATAGACCTTTCACACGCATATTTTGAAGATCATATAAAAGTAGTTGTAGAGACCATGAAGGAACTTCAATGCAACGATAAACTTCAGTTAATGGTTTTTAATAAGGTAGATGCTGTTGAGGATAAGAACAGGATTGCATACGTTAAGAACAAATATAAAGATAGTGTTATTATTTCTGCTGAAAGAGGGATAAACATAATAGCGCTCAAGGCTAAAGTTAACGGGATGATTCAAAGCTCCTTTGTGGAAGAAAAGATCAATCTTGATATTGCAGATTCGAAAACTGCTGCAAAGATACATTCTTTAGCCGAAGTATTATCTACAAAATATAATAACAAGTCTGTACAAATAACATATAAAGCAAACAAAGAAAATTCAGCTAAGATAAAGAAGATGGTTTACGGGACTTAAGGGAAAACAAAATGGAAATTATTTACAGTATTGTTGGAATTCTGATTGGCGGAATAATTGCATGGCTTATATTAAAAGTTAAGGCGGAAGCTGATAAAGGGATAAGTAAGGAAGAAGCTGCTGTACTAAATGAGCAGATAAATAATCTTAAGAATGAAAGAAGCGCTGCACAGGAGAGAATAAATATACTCCAGGAGAATCTTAAAACAGCAACACAAGATCTTACACAAGAAAGAAATAAATTCCTTCAACTTAACTCATCATATTCATCCCTGAAATCCGATTTTGCCAATCTGGAAGAAAAGCTTTCGACACAGAAAGAGGAAGTTGAACAGCTTCAACAGAAGTTTACTACAGAGTTTAAGAACCTTGCGAATGATATTCTTGAGGATAAGAGTAAAAGATTTACTGAGCAGAACAAGGTAAACATAAATGAATTATTAAATCCATTAAGTGAGAAGATAAAGAGCTTTGAAAAGAAAGTTGAAGATGTATATCTAAATGATACAAAGGAACGTGCGGGATTGAGTGAGCAGATCAAGATGCTTCATGAACTGAATCAGCAGATGAGCAAGGATGCTAATAATCTTACAAATGCATTAAAGGGAGAAACAAAAACACAAGGTAACTGGGGAGAATATATTCTTGAGAGAGTATTAGAAAGATCGGGACTTGTAAAAGGGCAGGAATATGCTGTGCAGGAAAGCATAACTGATGAGGAGGGGAAAAGGCTTCAGCCCGATGTTGTAATTTATCTTCCGGAGAATAAATGCATTATAATTGATTCGAAGGTTTCACTGATGGGATATGAAAGATATTGTTCTGCGGATGATGATGCGGTAAGAATATCGGCATTGAAGGAACATATTTCTTCAATCAGAAAACACATAATGAATTTAAGTTCCAAGAACTACCAGAATCTTTACGGAATAAAGAGTCTTGACTTTGTTTTATTATTTATGCCAATTGAGCCGGCTTTCAGTCTTGCGGTACAGAATGAAATAGGACTATTTAACGATGCATTTGAGAGAAATATTGTTATTGTGAGTCCCTCAACATTACTTGCGACGCTGCGAACGATTGCAAGTATATGGCGACAGGAGAACCAGAATAGGAATGCTCTTGAGATAGCAAGGCAAAGCGGGGCGTTATATGATAAGTTTCAAAATATGGTAGCTGATCTACTTGAAGTAGGGAAGAAGCTTCATTCTGTTCAGGACAATTATGATGACGTAATGAAGAAATTATCCACGGGGAAGGGGAACCTGATTACAAGTGTTGAGAAGATTAAGAAGTTGGGAGCCAAGACAACGAAATCTCTACCACAGGGGATGGCTGATATTGCGGATGAATCAGAGGAGACGGAAGTACCGCTTTAATACTTCAAGGGTAATTATTTAAACACCTAATTTGTTTTGATTATCTGGGAATAAACTTTTAAGTTTACTGAAGGTTTATTGCAATTAAACTAAAGGTGCCAGAATGAGAATTGCAGCAGGTGTTTTTGTTTTCTTCGTCTTGTCTTTTCAAATATGTAATGCACAGCAGTATTCTATTTACGGATGGTACGACCCATTTTATTTTTATCATGAGCCGAGTACATCAGCTGGGAGCAGCGGGAAAATATATCTAAACAATTATGATGATGCCTACTCTTCACTTTACAATCCAGCAATACCATCCAGTTTAAATAGTATCAGATTTTCATATTCAAAATCCCAGAAGACATTTGATGATTATTTTTTTCAGAATAATGTTTACTATGATTCTTATGGGATTGATATACCAATAAAAAATATTGGCACTTTTTCATTAGTTAAGAGATATTTTCACTCTGAAAATTCCTCTACACAAATGGCCATATTTTACGGCGGGGAGAGATATACTTCATACAATTTTAATTTTTCACGAGAGATATGCAGAGGGCTATCTGCCGGGATAGGATTCAATTATTTTAAGTCAGAATTTTGGGATGGAAGAATTGATAATACGTATAATGAATATTATTCGTTGAATATAGGGGCATCTTATAAATATAATTTACCGGAATTTGAAAATTATACTCATCAAGCTATAGCAAATATAAGCGTTATGAACATTCCAACCTCAAATCCTAAAGCGAGGAAGGAAATATTACCAGGCGGAGGCACTTATATAATTGAACCACCGGACCCTCTACCTCAGATTGACCATATTTCATTGGGTTATATGTCAAAATACCAAGGCATGGGGATAATAAGAGGATTTGATGATTTTCAGGGGGATATCCAAATTGAATATTCTGATCTTCTGAATTCCAGGTATTATAACACAATTAGTTTAGGTATGGAAATTAAGTTTTTAGAAATTGTTTCAATAAGAGGCGGTTATTACAATTATAAGGATTATTATTATAACACCCCACTTGATAAAATTACCTATGGGTTCGGGCTTACATTTCCACTAAAATTAGTTATGGATATTCCTTTGGAATTAGGAATTGATTATTCGCATCTAAAAGATCCTTACTTCTCATTTAAGGGTAAAGATTATTTTGATTCTTTTTCATTGAATGTAAGATATTCTATGTATTAGAGGGGAATAAATCTAACCTGCCATTTTGAGGATTTCGTCGAACTCTTCTTTAGTAACGGGCATGACTGACAGGCGGTTGTCATTTGGAATAAGGTGCATGTTTTTAAGGGGGTGCTTGACAGAATTGACGAAACACAGGAAATTTCATATGCTAATTCTTTTGTAATATCTGCCTGAATATTTCGAAAGTCAAAAACCAATTAACATATTCCCCTTTGGCTGAATCTCCTTTATAATAACTATTCACATTATCGGCAATGTTTTGATAATTATAGGACGCGTAAGATTTTACAGCAGATGAGGAAACAGCATCCATAATAAATTCTTTCATACCTTCCAAGAATAAATCCAACCCATTATTCTCATCCTTTGGAGCAAATTTTGAATATGCCATGGAATAGACTCGTTTCATAACGGGGGTAAAATAGAATGGATAAGTGACATTACCTTTCACGAGTTTATATTTTGTAAGATCAACGGACTGGGGATAAAATAACTTATTGAACAGTTTATGGTTTTTACGTAAAGAGAGGGGCATATTTAACAAATCATTTAATAAACCGAACTGAATATAGGGCATATAGGAAGTCACAAAGTTATCAAGCCTGGCTTGTTCAGGGGCCATATAATTGACCAGTCTTGTTTTAAGGGAGAATATATCGAGCCAATTGCCAAAACCAATTTCTTTTACGGGAGGCAGGAGATCAATAATATCAATCAACTGATTATTTATACCGGCATACATTATATCTACAGTTTCCTGATTAAAGATATTCGCGCGGCTGCATCTAATTGCATTTGATATATCAGCTATTTTCTTTTCTTCAACAATTTGTTGTCCTGCCCAATACAAGCGGGTTAGGAATTCCCTTCTCCACATTTCACCAAAGGCGCCATCAATAATAAGATCGTCCTGTAAAAGATTGGAATATTGCATCAATTTCTGAGAAGTAAAGGCAGATTCAGATATATAAGTTGATCCGATATACTCAAACAAATAATTTAATTTATCAGATTCATTTTGGATTACAGAGGAAAATAAACGAAAGGGTATATTATGGTCGTTACATATTTTAGCTGCAATTACATTATCCATTTGGGATTCAGATTTGAATAAATGACAATCCCAATTTTTATATCCAGAGTTTATAAGTAAAGAAAGCAAAACCCGAGAATCGAGTCCTCCTGAAAGGCTAAGGGAAATGTGCCTATTTTGTTCTGCACCGAGGAGAATAAATTTGCTAAGGTTATGTTTGAATTCGCCCAGGGAAATTTCTTTGGTTTTTTGAGGAATCCAGAAACTATCTTTGATCTCAATTTTATATTTTGAAATATTTGCTTTAGATCCACAATTCAAATTTATTATATTCTTTACAATACTTTTAGTTGATATCTGGTTGAATAAGAGCCATCTTGATGAAAAAGAAGCAAAATCTATCTCGAATGCTCCAGTTTTTAATATCCAATCAAGTCGTGTAGAGAAGAACCAACCTTCATTATTTTCCGCGATGTAAATAACCCTAAGTCCCATTGGGTCAGTGAAGAGGGAGATTGAGTCGTCATTTATTTGTACGCCGCAATAATGTCCATTTTGCTTCGTGATGTTTTCTGAGGAGGTAAGTAATAATTTCTCCCATTCCTTTACACATAAAAAAGAATCAGCATCTGCTGAGATGCCAAGTCCACAGATAAAAAACTTTACTTGGTTATCCGCAGTCTGATAGTTGAGGAGGTTTTCATTTCCCCCCACGGCGACATAGCAATCAGAATTACGATAGGAAGAAACCGCTTTAGGATGATATTCAGATAATGAAGGGATATTATTTGGTTGCTTTGAAAAAAATCCGAATAGCCAGCTCATTAAAAATCTCTAACTTATTTACAATTACAATTAAAAGTTAAGTAAATATTAGTAGAATATTTAAGTTATGACATTAATCAGGCAAGATAAGGTAGCTGCTCATCCTTAGGATTTCGTTGAATTTATCTTTTGTTAAGGAGATGACGGATAGGAGATAGTCTCTTTAATGAGGGGTTGTTTGGAAGAGCAAAGGAGAAAAACCTCCGAGGTTTAGGAAAACCTCTGAGGTTATAAAAAAGATCAAGTAAGGAAAACCTCGAAGGTTCGAATAAATATGGGGATTTATTTATGCCCTAAAATAATTAAAAATTCTCTTGACATTATAATAAAATAATTGTACAACAAAAGTTGTTCATTTTATGAAAGAGGGACGAAATACTCACCTTAAATAACCCAATTCACTGATTTTTACCGATTTCCACGGATATTTACGGATTTTTCCCGTTGCTTTACTAGGGAAGAACGGGGGACAACCCGAGGACACAGGCTGTGGAAGTACAATAGTTCCATGGCGAAAGGGGAATAAATTGATTGGACAATTAGCTATTGGGAAGGGGAATAGTACTGATTCATGTAAAAATTAGTCCCATGTGATGAATAGTGCCTATATTTATTGAAAAAGTAGACCATCTAGGATATATTA
>OBLW0100000329.1_pt1 | contig 40252 bp, 30 predicted proteins | sample 1520161 | NCBI WGS metagenome assembly OBLW01 (sample SAMEA3539309, study PRJEB22396) | soil metagenome | biome: tundra; feature: field; material: soil | place: USA | collected 2010-05 | depth 0.15 m
GCGCGACCTGGCCGCGCTACCGCTTCGACCAGCTAATGCGCGTGGGATGGAAAGTGCTGCTGCCGATTACGCTGGGCGTCCTGATCCTCACCGCCATCGTGGGGGTGATAGTTTCATGAGCCCCGTTCTGCATTCGGTTGCGTTCGCAATTTTTGTCGCTGCCGATCCCGGCATGACGCCGGTGGCGACTCCATTTTTCTTTTATCTGCTATCGGGGCTGGCGGTTGCCGGAGGCTTTCTGGTCATTACGCGGCGCAACCCGGTGCATTGCGCCCTGGCGCTGATCGTGACCCTGATCGCCATGGCGCACCTTTATTTGATGTTGTATGCGCCCTTCGCCGCAGCGGTGCAGATTATCGTCTATGCGGGCGGGATCATGGTGCTGTTTCTGTTCGTGATCATGCTGGTCAGCATCGAACGCACCCGCAAAGACCGGAGATTCAATCGCATCTGGCCGGTCGGATTGGTTGCGTCCTGCACGCTGCTGGCGCTGTTTATGACCGCATTTATAAAGGGCAACAAAGTGGACCTGTTTCGGGATCGCCCGGTAATGCTGCCCGAGGCGATGAACACCCAGCAAATCGCCAGCATGCTTTATGGTGAAGGCGGCAAGATGGGCCAATATACATTCGCCTTCGAGATCGCTTCGCTGCTTTTGCTGGTGGCGATTCTGGGCGCGGTAATTATGACGAAGAAGAGGATATAAAGACCGTCGTTAGTCGTTAGTCGTTCGGGATGCCAATATCACGCGCCGAACCGCGAACGACTAACGACCATCGACCAACGACCGAATTTATGGTTCCGATCACTACATTTCACTACATCGTCGTAGCGGCTGCTCTTTTCATACTGGGCGTGATTGGTGTGCTCACGCGCCGCAACGTCGTGATCGTGTTGATGTCGATTGAATTGATTTTGAACGCGGTAAATCTGAACCTGGTGGCGTTCTCTCATATGTGGGGAAACCTGAACGGACAGGTATTCGCGGTTTTTATCGTGGTCGATGCCGCCGCCGAAGCCGCGGTAGGCCTCGGCATTCTGATCGCCTTCTTTCGCAATAAAGAAACGATCAATGTGGATGAGATTGATTTGCTGAAATGGTAGAAGAGGCTTTTAGCACTTAGCTTTTAGCTTCAAGCCAAGAGCTAAAAGCTAAAAGCAAAGAGCCAACGACTAACGACTAACGACCAACGACATGCTTTTCCTAAACCACATCTACCTGCTGCCGCTCTTCCCGGCCTTCGGGGCCGCGATCATGTTCTTTTTTGGGCGGAGGCTGCAGAAGGCCACGGTCAGCGCTGTTTGCGTGGGCGTGATCGCGCTGGCGTTTGTGTTTGCCTGCTTCACCGTGGTCGAGTACACCCAATTTGCTCATGGCACGGGGCGTCCCTTCGAGAAAATCGTTTATACCTGGCTGGGCAGTGGCGACGGGCACCTGAACTTCACCAAGCGCGACGGAACGCTCGCCTCGTTTAATGCTGACGCTGGATTCCTGCTCGACCCGCTCAATTGCATCTGGCTCCTCTTCGTAACGGGCGTGGGCATGTTGATCCATATTTATTCCACCGGATACATGGCCCACGAAGGCGGCTATTACCGCTTCTTCGGATACTTGAACCTGTTCATGTTCTCGATGCTCACTCTCATTCTCGCCAACAACTACATGATGTTATTTGTGGGGTGGGAAGGCGTAGGCCTGTGCTCGTATCTGCTGATCGGCTTTTACTTTCATCGGAACTCGGCTTCGACCGCGGCCAACAAGGCATTCATCGTGAACCGTATCGGCGATGCCGGATTTATTCTCGGCGCGCTCACGCTGTCCTGGTATCTGGGATCGTTCCGCTTCACCGACATCAATGCTCTTGCGCGCAGCGGACACTTCGCCATCGGCGATCCCATTCTCACCGCCGCCGCGCTGCTGCTTTTTGTCGGAGCCTGCGGCAAGTCCGCGCAGATTCCTCTTTATATCTGGCTGCCCGACGCGATGGAAGGTCCGACGCCGGTTTCAGCGCTGATCCACGCGGCGACCATGGTGACGGCAGGCGTCTACATGGTGGCACGCTCAAATGCTGTCTTCGTACTGGCTCCGACCGCGATGAAGACTGTGGCCATCATTGGCGCGCTGACGGCCGTGTTCGCGGCATCGATTGGATTGGTGCAGAACGACATCAAGCGCGTGCTCGCCTACTCCACTGTTTCGCAGTTGGGATATATGTTCCTGGCGCTCGGCGTCGGGGCTTTCGCTGCGGGTGTGTTCCATGTCTTTACCCATGCGTTTTTCAAGGCCTTGCTCTTCCTCGGCTCGGGCTCGGTAATTCATGCCATGAGCGGCGAGCAGGACATGCGCAACATGGGCGACCTGCGCCGTCGTATTCCGACTACGCATTGGACCATGCTGATCGCGACCCTCGCCATCGCCGGAATTTTTCCCTTCGCCGGCTTCTTTTCCAAAGACGAAATCCTGTGGCAGACCTGGGCTTCGGAGGGCGGAGCCTATCGCATCCTTTGGTTTGTCGGTTACGCCACCGCGTTGATGACGGCGTTTTATATGTTCCGGCTGATGTACCTCACTTTCTATAGCCCATCGCGGATGAGCCACGAGGCCGAGCATCACGTGCATGAATCGCCGAAGTCGATGACGATGCCGCTCGTGATTCTGGCGATTTGTTCGATCGGCGCAGGATGGTTGAGTTGGCCGCATAGCTTGGGTGGTTCGGCGCGCTTCGAGAAATTTCTGGAGCCGGTGTTCGCGCGCGAGGCTGTCGTCTTAGTCGAGGAAGGGAAGTCTGCGCAGTTAGCGGCGGGCGAAAAAGAAGCCGAGCACACCGACAAAACTGAGTATGCGTTGATGTTCCTATCGTTAGGTGCGGCAGCCGTCGGCTGGGGAATGGCGCGCTCGTCCTATAGCAAGGCCGTCAGGGATTTCGCCGAGCCCATCGCCGTGAAAGCTCCGCCCCTCTACACCGTGCTCTACAACAAATGGTTTGTCGACGAAGGCTATGACTACGTTTTCACAGGGCGCCGCAAACTAGGCAGCATTCGACTCGGCGTGATGGGAGCGGGCGAGGCATCTTCCTGGTTCGACGCCAAGATCATCGACGGAGCCGTCAACGACGCAGGCTGGATCACGCGCGCGGTGGCGACGCTTTCTACCTGGTGGGATAAGTGGATCATCGACGGACTGTTAGTCAACGGGCCCGCGATTTTGGCGCGAATGATTTCATATCCCGCGCGCCTCTTCGAATGGGGACTGGTGCAGTGGTATGCGTTGGTCATGATCGCCGGACTGCTGGGATTTGGCGTCTATTACGTGTGGAAGTGAAGTGCCGGCTCTTGGCTGTTGGCTCTTAGCTGTTAGCTAGACGCCAAAGGCCAAGAGCTAACAGCTAAAAGTCATTATGCAGAATCACATCCTATCCATCATTCTCTTTACGCCGCTGATCGGCGCGCTGTTTCTCCTGTTCGTTCCGAAGGAGAACAAGAACGCGATTCGCTGGGTTGCGAACATCTTCGCGCTCGGCGGCTTCCTGATCTCGCTGCCGCTGGTGCCGATGTTCTGGGCGCTGCGTTTCCAGCCCGGCTTTAAATTTCTCGAAGGCACGCCCAACAACTGGATTCCCTCGATTGGCGCGGGTTACAACCTGGGCATTGACGGCATTTCGTTTCTGCTGATCATGCTGACCACGCTGCTCGGCTGGATCTCGATTCTGTCTTCGTGGACCGCCATCGAGGTTCGCGTCAAAGAATATTACGTCTGGTTTCTCCTGTTGCAGACCGGAATGCTCGGCGTCTTTATGGCGCTCGACTTCTTCCTCTTTTTTGTTTTTTGGGAAGCGATGCTGGTCCCGATGTATCTGCTGATCGGCATCTGGGGCGGGCCGCGCAAACTTTATGCGGCCATTAAATTCTTTTTGTATACGCTGATGGGTTCGGTATTGATGCTGCTGGGCATCCTCTTTTTATACTTCCATCACCACACCCTGACCGGCGTTTTCACCTTCAGTATTCCGGAGCTCTATCAGACTGCTTACAAAATTCCATTCGCAACCGCGATTTGGCTCTTCGTTGCGTTCTTCATTGGATTCGCCATTAAAGTCCCGATGTTTCCGTTCCACACCTGGCTGCCCGACGCGCATGTGGAGGCGCCTACCGCTGGCTCCGTCATCCTGGCGGGCGTTTTGCTGAAGATGGGGACTTACGGATTCGTGCGCTTCTCGCTGCCTTTCTTTCCGTCGGTCGTTTCTCATCCCAAGGTGCAAGGCTGGGTGATTGGGCTGTCCCTCGTCGGAATCATCTATGGCGCGCTGGTTTCACTCATGCAAAAGGACATGAAGAAGCTGGTGGCGTACTCGTCCGTCAGCCACCTCGGCTTCTGCACGCTGGGAATTTTTGCGCTCAATTCGGCGGGCTTGACCGGATCGGTGCTGCAGCAGATCAATCACGGCATTTCGACCGGCGCGCTCTTCTTGATTGTCGGCATTTTGTACGAGCGGCGGCACACGCGTGAGATCGCCGAATATGGCGGCATCTCAAACGTAATGCCGGTCTACGCGACCATCACAATGATCATGTTCCTGTCGTCGATGGGATTGCCGCTGCTGAATGGCTTCGTTGGCGAGTTTACGATTCTGCAGGGAGCGTTCACAGCGAATTGGAAGTGGGCGGCATGGGCTGCGCCGGGCGTGGTCCTGGCGGCGGCATATTTGCTCTGGCTCTATCAGCGCGTTTTCTTTGGAACCGTGACCAATCCGAAGAACGAAAAACTGCACGATTTAACGCCGCGCGAAATCCTAACGTTTGCGCCGCTTATCATCATGGCGCTGTGGATCGGGCTCTATCCCAAGCCGTTTTTCCAGATTCTCGAACAGCCGGTCAATCAACTGGTGCAGAATATCCATGACAATTCGAAAGCCAACGCGCCGGTGAACGCGGAGGCCATCCCCCAGGGGCTAAAGCCCATGCCGTTTACCGCTCGGAAAGGCGCGGCTGAAGCCGCGCCCTACCCCAAACCGATTTCTGATACGAGTTCCAGAGTTCGTGACGCGAAAGTGAGTAACTGAGTGCTAGGCATTTCTCCCGTCGAATACCGGTTGATGCTGCCGATGGTGGAACTCACCATCTTCGCGCTCGGTATTTTGCTGATTGACCTGATGATCCCCGCGAGATGGAAATGGCTCAATGCCGTGGGGGCCTTTGCCGGCGTGGCGTTCGCGGCTGTGTGCGTATGGCAGATTCAGACGACGATGCCGCCGCGGGGCTCGTTCGGATTTTATAACTCGCTCCTGGTCGACCGTTTCGCAATTTTCTTCTGGTACCTGTTTCTGATCGGAACGGCGATTTCGATCCTGGCCTCGGTGCGCTATCTCGACATCGAAGAAGAACATCACGGCGAATATTATTCGCTGCTGCTGTTATCTGTCGTCGGGATGATGTGCATGGCGGCTGGAATCGACGTGGTGTTGATCTACATCGGGCTTGAGCTGATGGCGATTTCGAGTTACGTGCTGGTTGGATTTTTGCGCCGCGACCGCCGCTCGAACGAAGCCGCCCTGAAATATATGCTGCTTGGGGCATTCTCGTCCGGAATTTTTGTCTATGGCCTCTCGCTCTTTTACGGAATTTCCGGAAGCACGAATCTCATCATCATCGCGCGCGCCGTCAAGGCGCAGAGTCCGCACAACCCCGTGGTCGTGATTGCTCTACTAACGACCATGACCGGGTTGATGTTCAAGATTGCCGCTGTTCCATTTCATCAGTGGGCGCCGGACGCTTACGAAGGCGCGCCCACCAGCATCGCCGGGTTTATGTCGGTCGCGGTGAAAGCGGCAGCCTGGGCAATGCTGCTGCGCATTTTGCTGTTTGGACTGTGGCCGCTGCGCTCCGTGTACATTCCCGTAATCGTCGTCATCGCCATCGCGACCATGACTGGCGGCAACTTCGCGGCCCTTACTCAGACCAACACGAAACGCCTGTTGGCTTACTCGTCGATTGCCCACGTAGGTTACATGCTGCTGGCGTTTGTCGCGATGGGAACGTCAGAGATCGGCAGCCCAGCTTTTTTCGATGGCTTCAAGGGCATCCTGATTTATTTGCTTGTCTACACCTTCATGAACCTGGGAGCATTCGCCGTGATCGCCTCGCTGCGGCAGCGCAACGTGATTGGCGACGAGATCGACGATATGGCCGGACTCTACCAGCGCGCCCCGGTCGAAGCCGTGCTGATGCTGTTGTTCTTACTCTCCCTCGCGGGCATCCCGCCCGCGGCCGGATTCCTGGGCAAGTACTACATCTTCCTGAGCCTGATCGAGAGTAAACACTACGGGTTGGCGTCACTGGGCGTGCTCTATTCGCTTTTCGGGCTCTATTACTACTTGAAGATTGCGAACTCAATGTTGATGCGCGCGCCAATGGAAAAAGAGCGGCTCCCCATCAGCCTGGGAATGCGTTTCGCGGTGGGAATCGCGGCGCTTCTCACTATCTTGATCGGAGTTTATCCCGAGCCATTCATCCACGGGGTCAACTGGTCGCTGGGCATTCCGCAACCTCAACATGTGGCGATGATGAAGCGGTAACGGCCCCACCGTCGGGACCTCATTTGGGCGCGGAGGCCGGCGCAGCGGGTAAATCATCGCGAAACGCGAAGAAAACTGCGTCGCCGGTATAGGGCTTGTCGGCAGCGGGTTTATATTGCACGACTGCGCGGAGGCCGGTGGTGTGATAGCAGGGAGTGAAGTGGTCTTCGCCAAACCACAACGTATCCGAGAATCCGCCGCCGATGTTTTCGGGGATGCGAAGAGTGAGCGGCTGCCCGCCTTGATCAAGAACCAGGGTCATGTCGTTGTGCTCTCCACAAGCCACCGACTTTACGATTCCTTGCGCGTCACTGATGCCCGGTTTGGCGGTAATCGGCGTCGGGCTCTCCGCGGGACGCTTGGCCGCCGGAACCAGGTTCCAAAGTTCCATCGCCTCGTCCCGGTCCGGACTGGACCAGCGGTTCGCCACATAAGTCGCGTAGCTGGCCGCCTCCGCCGGCCGATCCAGGCGTAACAGGATTTGGCCGGTGAGTAAGTGATATCCGGCTCGCGAGGGTTCGAGTTTCTCGGCTTTGAGTGCCATACGCAGGGCCTGGTTGGGATCTCCCTGAGCGACATAAAGTTTCGCGAGTTCGACGTAGGCGGGAGCGAACTGAGGATTGCCCTCCACGGTTTTCAGCAGCTCCATGCGATAAGCCTGGCGATCGTCGGACGCCGTGGCATGCGGAAGAGCGGAGAGCATGGTCTTGGCAAACTGCGCGCGATAGAGCTTCTCGTCTAGCCTTAGAGCCTGAGTAAACTCACCCGCCGCCTCGTCGTCTTTGCCCTCGTGCAAACAAACAAACCCCATCGCCTGGTGAGCCAGCGCCAGTTTCGGATCATTCCGCAAAGCCGACTCGCTTGACGCGCGGGCCAACTTCCATTGCCGGTCGATGGCATAGAACGATGAAATCTCGCTTTGGGTTTCCGCCAGCGTCATGGAACGGGCCGCAAGATCCCTATCGTCGATCTTCGGACTGGGTATAACTCCAGCTTTGAATCCCAGGAGGCGGATGTATTGGTCAAACTCTTTTTGTACTTGAGCGAGGTTTCCGAAAGTGTCCTGAAAAGCTTTCTTTTGCTCGACTCCTTGTTGCGTTGCGTCGAAGAATTTCTTCAGGCGCTCTCCACCTTCCATGCCTGGGCCCATGGTTAGAAAGTGAGTAAGTGCCCAACTCTGCTCGTAGAAAAGTTCGGTGTCTTCCTCGGATTTCGAGAAAGAACCTACCTGATCGAGGAGTTTACTTAGCGGAATGGTGGGTCTGGATTGGAGCACTAACAACGCATACTTTTCGCGCGGAGGAGCGCCAATTAAAGCGTTTTTCCCTTCAAAACGCGTATAGGAATAGAACTGCGCCAGCCCTTCATCCAGCCAGGTCGGCAGCCAGTGAACATTCATATGCAGCAAGCTATGCACATATTCGTGATACACGACGGCGAACTCGTCCATGGTGGCGTTGTCGCCTACCGTATCCAGGCGCACCAGCGCATATTGCTGCTCCCATCCGTGAAGGTACAGCCCGGCAAGCTTAGGGCCGCCGTGCCGCCAGTATTCCGGCAGCAGTTTTTTGGTAGTGTCCTCGTCTCGTGCAGCCACAATCAGAAGTGGAGCGGCGGAATCCAGACGGTATCCCGGGAATTGGGTCGCGAAAAATGCCCGCATCTGCTCAAACGCGCGGGCTACGTGGCGCCCGGCTCCTTCACTTCCATTGGTGATGATGCGAAAGTGAGGACTGCGAATTTCGAGCCAGGGCTTCTCCTCCCCGAAGGCCGAAGCACAGAGCAGAACCAGCATCAGCAACTGGCGCTCGATGTTATGAGGGCACATATGTTTCGGGCAATGATGGCGTGTGCGTGCGGGATCGTCAATTGTTGTGGAAGCGGCGCAGGTATTTGCTTCCTCGTCGGCTTTAGATTAGGAGGCTGCTGAAAAAAGTCGGTTCGTATCAGGATATCGCTTTAGCGATATCGCAAGACCAGTGGATTCAATGCCCCTTTAGGGGCTGAGGGACTAAAGATCGACTTCTTCCGCAGCCTCGGAACCGGTTGTCAACGACTTGATTTAGAATTCCTCCGATGCCAGAAAAGCCTGACCTCGGGTCCGATCAATCCGCGAATTCGCCGAAGAAAGATCCCTTCGTCTCGGTCGCCCGCTACTCCGAGATTGGATTCATCATCCCGGCGGCGGTTCTGCTTGGTTTCTTTTTGGGCAAGCTGGCCGATTACTGGCTGCACACCAAGTGGCTCTATCTCGTCGGGTTGTTGTTTGGCGCGGTGGTGGGATTCTGGCAGATGATCCGCATGGCCATGGACGCTAACAAAGATTCAAAATGAATGAGGATGAGCATCGTGATGCGTCCCGCGGAACTTCGCCGAGCGAGAATCTCGATGAAATCTCGATCGCGGAAGTCTCGAATTTCGACCGCATCATCCCACGCTTGCTGCGCAACATGTTGGGGTTGAGTATTCTGCTGCTGGTGCCCGCGTTCTGGTTTTTCAGTTGGATTGGAGCGCTCGGATTTGCCTTCGGAGCGGCGGTTTCCTACGTTAACTTTCGTATGCTGGCGCGAGGCGTTGAAGACCTGACCGATCGCATTGTCAACCGCAACAGCCGGGAAAAGGGCGGATCGATTGTCTTCCGCTTTGTGCTGCGCTACGGGTTGGTCGGAGTTGTTGCCTATGCTATATTCAAAGGTTCTTCCCTGGCGTTTCGCGGCTTTCTGTGGGGCTTGTGCGTGCCCGCGGCGGCCCTGATGCTGGAAGCGGTTTGGGAAGGGTACGTGGCATTTCGGCGGCCCTCATAGGTTCGTTTGGATCGAATTCAATAGCGAAGTCCTGACATGGAACAACTGGTTTTTACCGCATTTCTAAATCGAATCTTCGGTCCGGCGGTCCTGTCGTTGCTGCAGGCGGTTCACATTCACCCCAAGCATCCGGCCACACCCATCACCAACAGCTTTGCCATGGAGTTGCTGGTGGCTCTGCTGCTGACCATATTCTTCATCGCCGTGCGTTCGCGGCTTTCGGTAGAACGTCCTGGTGGTTTGCAGCACACAATGGAAGGGATTCAGGCGTTTATCGGCGATCTGGCGAGCGAGACAATTTCGGGTCATCCCGAGGCATTTGTCCCGTATCTCACTGCGTTGGCCCTTTTTATTCTTTGCTGCAATCTCATCGGCCTGGTGCCGGGTCTGGAATCGCCGACCGCTGTGCCGATCGTGCCCCTGGGATGCGCGCTGCTTACGTGGTTTTACTATCACTACCACGGTCTCCGAGCGAATGGCCCAGTAGGATACTTAAAGCACTTTATCGGCCCGCAAGAGGGCATGCCGCTGGCGGTTCGCTTGCTGTTACCGATTCTGCTCTTTCCGATTGAACTTTTCAGTCATGCTGCCCGCGTCCTGTCGCTGACGGTTCGTCTCTTCGCGAATATGTTCGCGGGCGAGATGGTGACGCTGGTATTTTTCTCGCTCGTGCCGCTCGGGATTCCAGTTATTTTCGAGGGGCTGCACATCGGCGTTTCATTTATTCAGACTTACATTTTTGTGCTGCTCTCCTGTGTTTATCTGGGAGAGGCGACGGCGCACGAGCACTAAAATCAGTACCCAGTAACCAGTTCCCAGTATCCAGTAGATTGTTTCAGGATACTGGGTACTGGGTACTGGCAACTGACCTTCAGCGTGAGGGCGTCGGCTCAAGAAGCACGGCGCCAACCACCCACTGAGGCAATTCATAAAAGGAGAAACAAATGCGGAAAATGTTGATGTTGTTGTTTGTGATGATGATGTTTTCGTTTCTGGCGGTTCCGGCGTTTGCGCAAACGGGCGCGGCGGGGGCGGGCGGAGCCAACTGGGTAGCAATCACTTCTGGATTCGCGATCGCCATTGCCTCCGGTTTGGCGGCTCAGGGTCAGGGTAAAGCCGCGTCGGCAGCCTGCGAAGCGCTCGGACGCAATCCGGCCGCCCGCGCGGGCATTCAGGTGGCGCTGATTCTTGGGTTAGCGTTCATCGAATCGCTGGTCTTGTTCACGCTCGTGATCATTTTCGTAAAAGTAGCGTAGGCGTCCAACGTCTCGCCAGTGGGGATGAATTGCAAAAAGCCCCTGAGAAAGGGGCTTTTTCTTTTGCGGCTGCAGATCTTTTTCATGGCAAGGATGTTGCCCGAATATGCTCTTCCTGATGGCTGATGGCTGTCGGCTGACGCCTAGCCCTTCCGTTCGCCGTCCCACTCCGACGCCCGGTTGTCGGGAATTCTTTGCAGGGCCTCGACCAGAACGCGGCGCAGCCGGTAGCGGCTGTCGAGGTCCATGCTGACGAACTCGAAGCCGATTTCATTGACGCGAGCGCGGCGCAGAAGAACTTCGCCGCGAATTTTCTTTACGCCGAGAGAAATCTCGACGTGCGCTTCGGAGCCGACGCGGAGATTATCGTTGCGCGTTCCCATGCCTCCGCCGAGACTCATCTCGCGCATCACAATGTTCGATTTCCCCCACGAACTGGAAAGCGTGGCGGAAAGAGTGCGCCGCAAAACGATACGTTCGTAGCGCCGCTGCCGGACCCAAGGACATCCCGGCCCGGCATCCAGCGGAGCGATGCTGAGGTCACTGGCCTCCAGGCCACTTTCGATCAGCGCCTGAGTGCCGTGGCGGGGATCGATCTTCGAGAGCGCCTGAATCGCGGCAATTCGCAACTCGCGATGCTGGTTGTAGCCGAAGAATTTCTTGTCATCGACAATCGCGCGCAAAACGGCAATAGCCTCCGGTTCGCGCAATCGGCCCAGCGATTCAATGGCCTTCAGTTGCACAAACGGAGGACGGTTCTGCGCTTCCCCGGAAGTGGCAAGCGCGATCAGGCTGGCGCTGGCGTTGTGGTCCTGGCTCATGCCGATTTCGTCGATCGCCTCGGGCAGGATCATCACATCCAACATCTCGAGCAATTCAAGCAGGGTGCGCCCACGGTCGGGCGCGGCGCCGTAAGCAATCTGGCGGACGATCACATCCTGGTAAAAACGGTTGAACTCGCCCATCCGCGAGGGAAGTAGTTCCAGTAACTTGTTCACGGCCAGACGGCTTAACAGGCCAACCGTCGACGCAGCCTGGCGCGGCTGTCCACCATGCAACATTTCGCAGAGATCGTCGACTGCCGGTTGCCCCAGTTCGCCCACCAGTTCGACAATGCGATCGCATTCGACGCGCCGCCGGGCGCGGAAAAAGCGATCCGCCAGGTGTTCCACCGAATTTTTCGGAAGCTGCTGCAGAACATTGATCAAATCCTCCGCGACCTGATCGGAATTGATGGCTTCCTCGATCATTTCGGGCAGGCGATTTTCAATGCCCACACGCGAGCGGATATCCTGCACCAAAGCTGGCCGGTGCACATGGATGCGTTCGAGCGACTGGCACAGTTCGGTGATGGCTTTGTATTTTTTGCGGGAGCATGCCTCCTGCCCAAAGCGCGCGAAGGAAGCACTCATCAAGCTTTGTATTTCGGGATCGGTTTCCGCGTTCAACTTTTCCCCGATCGCGGCAACCGCGTTGGGCATGACTTCCTCGGGCGCAGTGGCGTAGAGGTCGGCGAGTTGAGCCAGGCCAGTCGCGGTCTTGCGGCGGGGGTCCGCCTCCTTGGAATCGAGGCCGCTGCAGTAATTCGCCAATATCTGCGCGGCCAGTTCATTATCGTCGCGGTCAAAAAGAAGTTCGACAAACTGCCGGATATTACGCGGCGGCACGCACGCCGCTTCGCTCGACAAGAGCACGCTTTTCTTGCCCGCTTCGGGAATTTCCGCCCAGAACATGCGGTCGAGAATGTCGGCATGCGATTCCACTAAAACGCCGGCCTTGGATAATTTATCTTCCTGAACCCGCAGGATCTGGCGCAGGGTATCCATCTGCCGGCTCATGTGTTCCATCATCTCGTGCACGGCGTTGACTTTTACGTCGCCGCGCTGATAACGGTCGAGGGCAAACTTGATGGCCATGCTTTCCGCCGCCTTCATCAGGAGCGGGGTGTCGTTGCCTTCATTCGGTTTATTCAGAGAAACTTGCGCGGCCAGGCTTTCCAGCAGCTGCGCGAGATTGACCTTGGCGCCCTCGGGAGCCTTGCCGAATTCCACTGCGAGATTTTCTTGCGATGAGGTTTCGGGATTCTGCATCGCCTGGCCAAAATGGGTGAGCAGGCGAATGGTCTGGATGACTTCCTCTTCTTGCAGGGGAACTACGCCGCCCGTCCAGTTTCCGAGAGCGGTTCCAACTGCGGCTCCGCCTGACGACCCGTCGGAATGCCCAACCAGCCCGGCTGGAATGGGGACGCTCGGAACGCTGCCGAGAGGCGCGCCGCCTTGCACGCCTGTACCGCCGCTGCTCGCTCCCTGGGCGGCCGCGATCAATTGCAAAAGTTTCTGGGGGTCATTCAACCACTCTTTGAACTCGGGGCCGAGCGACTGGGCAGCGAGTTGCGCCGCCATGGAAATCTCGCCCGTGGCCGGATCGGCCGCCACAAACTTGACTTCGTTGATGCGGATCGAGGAATCCTTGTTATCGCCGATGGTCTCTTTAATCTGCTTGGCGAAATCCTGTGCCTTAGATCCACCCATGGCAAAGGCCTTGACCAGACGGGTAAAATCCTCCAGCGTAACCTTGCTCGAAAACATGATGCTGGAGAGCCCCGCGGCGTTCAGCAGTTGTGCGAAGCTGCGCTCGGCCTGTCCCGCTTCCAGCGGAATGCCATCGAGAAGAAGTTTGTTATCGGAGACCCCGAGCAGGAAACCGGTCTCGCTGGTTTTCGGCAAGGCCTGCTGAAGTTCTTTCCAGGTGCTGTCGAACTGCCCCTCGGTGCGTTTGTGATTGGTGCCATACAGCCGCGTGTATTTCACCAATATATTGAGGCTGTGCAGGAAAGAACGGGCGGATGCGTTGCGGCTGGCATCGGTGGATTGGACCGCGTTGGCGATAACCGCCTCCTCAAATCAGAGTATTGCCAATAACATTAAGCGGGAAAGTGACCTAATGCACGATTACGGAGGTAATTGAGGCGAATTGGACGTTCGGGTTCGCAGCCACACGGATGTACAGGTCCTTTGGGATGCCGCGATACACTAAATACGCCGACTTCGGTTAGCTCAAGGTTCGTATCAGGTCATCGCTTTAGCGATGACGCAAAGTCTTTGTTTAAACGCCCCTTCAGGGGCTGCTGACCAAGAGATGAGAATCGACGTACTTTTTTTTGGAGTGTTGAAAGACCTGGTGGGCCGATCGGCCGACGCCATTGAATTGCACGAAGGTGCGTTCGTGCAGGACGTCCTTTCCTATTATTCTCGAGAGCGTCCGCAGCTTGCAGCAATTCTGCCGACGCTCGCGATCGCAGTGAACCGCGAATACTCCGCCGTCGATCAAATGCTGCGCGACGGCGATGAAGTCGGGCTGCTACCTCCAGTGAGCGGAGGTTCCGTGGAAAATGAATGTGTGCCGGGAGAGGTAACGATTGTCCGCGAACGAATTGATACGGCGGCAATCGTAAACCGGCTAAAAAAACCCGAGGATGGCGCGACCGTGACCTTTGACGGCGTGGTGCGCGACAACACGCGCGGGCGACGCACCCTCTATCTGGATTACGAAGCCTACGAAGCCATGGCGCTGCCGCAAATGGAAGCTCTGGCAGTGCAGGCGCGGACGCGTTTTAGCGTGCGCGCTGTCTCGATCTTTCACCGCCTCGGACGGCTGGAGATCGGGGAGACGAGCGTTTTGATTGTGGTCGCAGCCGCCCACCGCGGTCCGGCTTTTGAGGCCTGCCGCTGGATTATCGATACGCTGAAGAAGACGGTGCCGATCTGGAAGAAGGAATATTTTGAAGATGGAGCGGTGTGGGCGGATGGCGAGCCCTTTCCCGAAGAAATTCAACGGCCGGGAGGCACAACTGCGACCACGCCGCATCATAATGATTGACCTCATGATTGGCCTCCGCGGGAAGGGAATTACACAAAGGCTACGAGCTACGAGCTACGGGCTGCGAGCAAACTTGCGCAAGATTAGCTTGCTCGAAGCTCGAAGCTCGAAGCTCGTAACCGGTCTGCTCGTCTTATTAATCTGCAACATCGCTCCTCTCGTCGCGCAAGATTCCGACTCCACCATCAAAGTCGACGTCAAGCTCGTGAACGTCTTTGTTACGGTAACGGATGGGCGCGGCGCTCCGCTGGCCAACCTCCAGAAAGATAATTTTGTACTGAAAGAAGACGGCAAAGAGCAGAAAATCGCGATCTTCTCGAAGGAATCGGCCCTGCCGCTTTCCATCGTGCTGGCGGTGGATACCAGCCTGAGCACGCGAAAAGACTTGCCTCTGGAACTGATCTCGGCGCGCAAATTCGCTCATGCGATCCTCCGGCCGGTGGATGGCCTGTCCGTCTACAAATTTAGCGAAACCGTAAGTCAGATGGTGCCCTTCACCAACGATTTGAAAACCATCGACGAAGGGATCGACCACCCGCGCCTGGGCTCGGCGACCGCGCTTTATGACGCGGTTTTCCTCGGGTCTCATGCCCTCAGCCGCCGGCAGGGAAGAAAAGTGATGGTTGTAATCACCGATGGCGGAGACACCATGAGCCAGGTCGATTACAAAGAAGCCCTACGCGCCGCCCAGGAGGCGGAGGCGATTATTTATAGCATCATCATTGTGCCCATCGAAGCCGACGCGGGCCGCGACACTGGCGGCGAGCATGCGCTGGTGCAGATCTCCTCCGACACGGGCGGAAAATATTATTACGCCAAGTCGCTGCCGCAGTTGGACGATGCCTTCCGCCAGATCAGCGACGAACTCCGCACCCAGTATTTGCTCGCCTACTATCCCTCCGAGCGCTATTCGGGTACTCAGTTTCGCCAACTGCGAGTCGACCTGGCAAACCCGCCGTCGGGCGGCCCGTTTCAGGCGCACTACCGCGCCGGATATTACACGCGCAAGGGAACGTTTTGACCGGGGATGGCTATCTCCGCAGAGAAGCGTGCTTGGGATCGTATACATCTCGGCTTCGTCCGCTCCGAAAAAACTCCGCTTGGTAAGGATTCGGGAAGGGCACGAGTTCCACTCGTGCCGTGACCGGCGCAAGATTGGAGCGGCTTCAAGCCGCTGAGGGAATGCGTACTTCAAACTGAGCACTACCAGGTTTTTCGGGGAACACGGTTTTGGGCGGCCCTCTGACCTCCCGTCGAAAAACCCGTACAGCGTCCCGGTGAACTCCGTGCATCTAGTAGACTGTCTATTCGATTTTCAACAGAGAAAGTTGAGACCCTTAGCCCCGGAACCTTCCCGGCTCTCGGTAGACTCTGCCCCAGGAGAGTGGCACTTTGTCAGATTGCTCTTGCTTGCTTGTTCTTCGTTGTCGGCCTGTCGCCCGAATGCGGTTCGTGGCACTGATCTTCGTGGCACTGATCTTTTCCTTGTGGGCAGTTTCCGCATCGGCGCAGGAGGAAGTCACCGAGAATCCGACGACCGGCACGATTCAGGGCACGGTACGGGATGACGCCGGCAACCCGGTGGAAGGCGCGCGTGTTTTGTATCGCTCGCGCGCGACCGAGACGCGAGGCGTGACCCGTACGGGCAAAGACGGCAAGTACGTTTCTGAGCCCGTTGCTCCGGGAGCCTACGAGGTGCGGATTGAAGGCCGCGACCTGGCGCCGGCCGTATCCACTGTGACCGTCGTCGTGGGCGCGGCGGTCCCAGCCGATTTCAAGCTGGAATGGATTAACCCCGGACCGCTGCGGCTGGAAAGCACTTTTTCGGGCGATGCTCCCGAGAGCCTGCCGATTAATGGACGAAATTATCTCAATGCGGGGCAGCTTGAACCGGGCGTCCAGGCGGTGGATGGAGCGATTCTCGATCCCGGAAAAAGCGCGATTCAAACGCTCTCGATCGACAGTCAGCTCGGCCGCACCACGCATTACGACTTCGATGAAGTCGAGGTGATGGATGAGACGCGCGGAGCCGCGGAACTGAATCTTCCGGCGGAAGCAGTGCGCGAAGTGATCGTCTCGCGCGGCACTCCAGAATTATTTCAGTCGCTGAACGCCACCGGCGCAGTGCGGGTTACGACGCGTTCGGGTGCGGAAGAATGGCATGGCAATCTGTTTGGAAATTTCCGCGACCAGGTCTTTGGTCTGGCGGGTTTTCCCTCCGGCAAGAACGATTACAGCCGCCAGCAATATGGTTTCGGCGCCGGCGGCGGAGTGATTAACGACAAGGCGTTTTTATTTGTCGCCGGGGAGCGGACCAAGCAGGATGGCCTGCTGCCGATAAGCACCGCGGATCTCATCCTGCCGACGGCTGCCCACGCAGCTTCAGGAGCATTCAACGGCACCGCGCTGCAGAGCGCCTTCTTCCGCGAGAACATGCTGACCGCGCGCTTCGACTACAACTTCAGCGACGACATGAAGGGCTTCGCGCGCCTCAGCTACGACAACTCGAACGAAATCGGACCCTCCAACAGCCTCTCGAATTTTCGCAATCAGTTCAATGTGCCCGCCGCGGTTGTCGGAATGGATTGGAATCGCGGACGGTTCGTCAACAGCGCTCGCTTCGGCTATCAGAAGTTGGTCGACGCCATTAATCCCGCGCTTATCGATCCGACCGTTCCATTCCACATCCAGATCGGAGCGTTTGCCGAGGGACCGAGCGTGGCCGGACCGCGCCAGACGGTTCAGCGCGATCTCTTCGGGCGCTACGACAGTCGCACTCTTTATCGCGTCAATCACACCATTCGCTTCGGCGGAGCCATTCACCGCATCTCGCAGGGCGATTACTACGCGCCCGGTGATTTTGGCCCATCGGTCACCAGTTCCGGCGGACTCGACACGATTAATGCCGTCAACAGCACTCCTGGCCTCTTTCCGCTCTACCCCGGCGATCCGCGCGGAGCGGCCGACAATCCGCTAAATTATCCCGTCGGTACAGTCACAATTTTCAACGGTCTAGGAAATTTCAGCGAGCACTCCGCTTTCAACCGCCCGACCGGCGGCCACTTCGATACGCGCTTTGAGGGCTACATCGGCGACACCTACAACGTGATTCCGAACCTGAACATCAGCGTCGGCGTGAATTACGTGCGCGACACCAACCGCACCAACGGCGATGTGGCGCCGGTCCCTTGCTCCGCCATCAATACCATCATCGTCCAGAGCCCGCCTTGCACCAGCGGTTTTATTCTCGATCAATTCGATCTGCTGGGGCAGCGAAACCTGAGTCCGGGCCAATCCATCGGCCGCAAAGTGAGCGATCCGGGCTACAATTTTTCTCCGCAAGCCGGCATCGCCTGGGACCCCGGCCACAACGGGCGCACCGTGGTCCGCGCCAGCGGCGGCATGTTCTTCGATAACTTCCTGCTGCAAAACATCTATCAGGATCGCATCAACCGCTTGTCCAACGGGCAATACCAGCGCAGCCTGTCGGTCTGTCCCATGGGAGCGGTGCTGTTCCCCAACGGATCGATCGTGAATTCGGTAGACGGACTCGACATCGCAACCCAGGTTTGCGGGCAGCCCATCGGCGCCGTCTCGGGCGCGATTCAGGACCTGCAGTCGCAGTTTCAAACTGCGCAATCGCTTGTGAATGGCGGTCCTAATGTTTACTCGCTCGCAAACAGCATCGCGAACTTCGGCGGCATGCTGGCTCCCGGATTCAGGACGCCGCGCACTGTCCACATGTCGGCCGGCCTCCAACATCAACTCGGGGAGCGCAGCAACTTCTCCATCGACTACGTGCGCGAGATTGGCACGCAGTTTCCGCTCGGCGTCGACACCAATCACGTCGGCGACGCGCAATATCTGACCGACGGCGACAATTCCAATCCGTTGCTCAACAACTATGCGGCGGAATTGACCGCGATCAATTCGACTCTGGCCTCAAACCCGGCGTCGGCCGGATGCCCGCAAGCGACCTTCTCGGGCAGCAGTTCGCAAGCGGCCGTCGATTGTTACATCAGCCACGTGCCCACCGGAAGCATCACGGACTTCGCCCGCCATGGCCTCGATTCGTCTAACGCGTTCTGCGGACCCTTCCCCTGCTCCGTACTGGGCAAGCAGCAGGCCGCGTTCGGCGGATTCAACCCCACCGTAGGCTCGAACGTCATGTATTTTCCCAGCGGACGCTCGCAGTACTCCGGCCTGCAACTCACCTATCACACCATCACCGGCGAAAATCCACTGCGCCGCATCCAGCGCCTCGAGGTCGGCGTCTCCTATGCCTTCTCGCGTTATCGCACGAACATGGCCGAGCCCAACGGCAGCGGTGGAGACTACTCCGTGCTCAATCCCGCCCAGAATTTCCGCGGTCCCCACCGCGGCTACTGGGGAGACTCCGGCCTCGACCGCACGCACCAGCTCACCGTCATTCCGACGCTTGATTTGCCCCATCGATTCAGGCTCTCGACGATCGCGCACCTGGGCTCGCCGCTTCCTCTCACCGCCTCCACTCCGCAGCTCGACGGCGGCGGCGTCGCGGGAGAAATTTTCCGTAGCGACCTCACCGGCGACGGCACCGTTGGCGACCTGCTCACGGGAACGAACCTTGGGAGTTTGGGCAGGTATTCAACCAGTAAAGTGACGAAGGCCATCGCGTTTTACGACACGAATATCGCCGGACAATTGACGCCCGCGGGAGTTGCCTTGGTGAATTCTCAGTTGTTCCGCTCCGATCAATTGCACTCGCTGGGCGCATATGCGCCACTGGTAATTGGAGGTCAATCGGGCCAACAGGAAGCGCTTCCCGGCCACTATGCGCAAGCCACGTGGCTCAAGACCATGGATCTGCGCCTGAGCCGTCCCTTTCAGGTGAATGAGCGCGTCCGCGTTGAGCCGAATCTCGCCATCTTCAATGTTTTCAACTGGGCCAACTTCGGCGGGCCCGGGCACCAACTCAACGGCATCCTGGATGGCGCTCCCGGAACCTCGTTGAACAATGCCAGTTCGGCCGGCTATTGCGGCAACTCCACCAGTTTCTGCACCGCGCGCGCGGACCGGATTCTGCCCGGCTCGGGCACCTATTCGAATGCCGCTCCGCGCCAGATGGAGTTCGGAGTCAGGGTAACGTTCTAGGTTCGGCTTAGCTTCGAGCGTCGGCTGCTGGAGAACCGCGAAAACCAAGCACAGAGCGCGATTTCGCGCAACCGCCTAACCCCTTCGGACTAGAAACTAGCCGCGAATATTCCACTTTCACACAATGCCGTTGCCGCACATGCGCAAACTTTTTACCTTTTATAAAATTTCCGCAATTTTTTTTGCGAAAAAACTATTAAGGGCTTGACTTAGTTTTGTAATGCGCTAAGCTTCACGAGTCAGTTGATGTATCTACGCTTCCCCAAGTAGAGCGTCGCTGAATTCGGGGCAGTTCAACAACAATCACAATTGTGAACAAAAACTTCCAGGAGGAAATTCCTTTGAAACTGAAAAGCTTGTTGGTGATCACTCTCTTCGTTGTGGCATGCGGCTTCGCGTCGGCTCAGAGCTTCGGCTTCGGCACTGCGGGCGGCCTTTACCTGTATTGCAACTATGAGCAGCTGTCGGTTTACGGCGGCACCGTGTACCAGGGCGTTGACAACCTGAGCGCTTGCGGCGCCAGCTACAACGGCACCGTCGCCGGCATCAAGGGCGGCCTCACCGCCGCTGGCAACCCGATTGGCTTTGCCGTCACCGGCGTTACCTATGGCGACAACATCTATGACGCCGACTCGCTCGCTTACACGGGCGCGCAGTGGGATGTCACCGCGGCCGCGAAGTGCGTCAAGAAAAACAAGAAGACTGGCAAATACGGCCCGAAGTATGGCTGGATCGGCTTCGCCAGCGTCAGCGGCGTGATCTTCGGCAACAACTATGGCTTCTTGACCTGCGATCTTCCCACCTCCGGCGCTTCGCCGGTAAAGGGTATGTCGATCGGCAATGGCAAGATTCCGCGCAAGAACTAATTACAGTTACCAGTAGCTCCTTAATTAAGGCCACGCTTTTCAAGCGTGGCCTTTTTTCATGTATTCTGGTCGTTGGTCGCTAGTCGATGGTCGTTCGGCGCTCGCTTTTGAGAGTAGGCGGTCCTGCATAATATCGCTGCACAATCAAGACCCACCGGGGCACGGCCAACAACCCGCGAACGACTAACGACCATCGACTATCGACTCATGACTATCGACCAACGACCGCTTTTAGGAGAATCGCAAAAATGTTTCGATTGACCGTAGCCTTGTTGTTCATGGGATGCTTTATGTTTACTGCCGGGGCACAGACCGCGCCTTCTCCGGAAAATGCAACGCAACCGCCGGCGGCAGAAACCGCGCCCGCCGGGAGCGCCGCCGCAAAGCCGCAGACCTCTGACTTTCTGGATCAATTCAAGCAGTTCTCCGCCCTCATGTCCGGAGGCCCGGTGCCGGCGATGTCCGACGAAGTTCACATCTACCGCTCCGGCGACCTGATGCGGATGGAGGGTCAAAATGGAAAAACTTACCAGATTAGCGATTTGGCCAAGCAGGAGACGCATGGCATGGCGACAACAGGCTGCCTGAGATATAAAATCGTCCATATTCGCGCTTATCCGTTTTTGTTTTCCAGGGCGGCCAACAAATTTGAGCGTACTCCAGTGGGAAAGGAAACCGTGGATGGGCATGTCTGCCAGGTTGAGGACGTCATCGTTACCCTGCCCAAGAATCCGTCCAAACCCAAATTCCGCCTGTGGGAGGCGGAGGACCTGCAAGGGTTTCCCATTAAAGTGGAGACTCGTGGCGGCCCGATGCACCAGGAAATTCGCTACAGGAACGTAGTTCTGGGTCCGCAGGATCCCACCCTGTTTATTTTTCCAGATGAGTGCCAGATCTCCGAGGAGACAATTGGGGTCACCCGCAAATCCGCCACCCCGGCCAAGAAAACGCCCTCCGCAAAGCCGCAATGAGCCTGGAAACGGAGCGTTCCTTTGAACCCGTTTTGAAAGGGTGGCTTAGTGGCTGCGAAAAACCCGATTTTGTCCCTGCTTTTGGGTGGCGCAGCGCTTCAGCGCTGCGGTAAACGCCGTGTTTTGATCGCGCCTTTAGAGGTTGCGGAAAAACCCCGTTCGGAAGGGGTCCGGGAAGGGCACGAGTTCCACTCGTGCCGTAATGCGGCAGAATCAACAGCGGCTTCCAGCCGCTGGGGGGATGCTGCGCTTGGAAATTTAGTTTTTCCGCAGCCTCTTTAGGCGCACCGTAAGAACTCGTGCCCTTCCCGAAACCTGTGCGAAAAGGAGTTTATCGGCAGCCTGTTCAGCCGAGGGACGTATTGACCCAATACTCGTTCCCGCCGGTAACCAGATAATCGAAACAACAGATGAGCAGTCGCGAATTTTCGCGATAGGATATTAAGCATGCGTGTGATTCGTTATCTGTTTTGCGTCGCGGCCCTGACGGCGGGCGCGCTCGCCGCCGGCCAAGCCGACTCGCCAAAGCCGGACGCGCCGGCCACTCCGGCCTACCCCAATACCATCCTGATCACCATCGACACCACCCGCGCCGACCGCATGGGTTTTCTCGGCTCGAAGCGAGGCTTGACGCCGAATCTGGATGAATTGGCGCGGCAGTCGGCGGTATTCACCCATGCCTACTCGCAGGCTCCGCTCACGCCGGCCTCTCACGCGACCATTCTCTCGGGCACCTATCCGCAATACCACCAGGTGCTGACGTTCCGGGTACCGCTGGGCAAGGACACGCCTTACATGCCCGACATCCTCAAGAGCCATGGCTATAGCACTGCGGCGGTTGTGGGGTCGCTGGCTCTGGACCCGATACAGAGCGTGCCCGGGTTTGATCGCGGCTTCGATAAATATGAAGCGGGGTTCAATTGGGATGCGTATACTCCGCAGACCCGTTACCAGACCACCGAGCGGCGAGGTGCTGAGGTTCTGAAGCGCGCCATGGATTGGCTGAACCATGACTGGCTGAGCCAGCGCCCGCCGGGGCCCTTCTTCCTCTGGGTGCATCTCTACGACCCGCACGAGCCTTACGACCCGCCGCAACCGTTTAAGACCAAATATGCCAAGGCCCTCTACGATGGCGAGATCGCCTACGTGGATTCGGTGATGGGCAAGTTCATTGGCCAACTCAAAGCTGCGGGCCTTTACGACAGCACACTGATCGCGCTGACGGCGGATCACGGCGAATCTTTGGGCGCCCACGGGGAAGACACGCACGGCATCTTCGTTTATGACGAGACCATCCACGTACCCCTGCTGATCAAGCTGCCCAACGGCGCCTCCGCGGGCAAGCGGGTCGAAACCCCGGTCGAACTGGTGGATATCATGCCCACGATCCTGCAATCGAACGGCATTGATGTCCCAAAGGAAGTGCAGGGGAAATCGCTGCTCGACCTGATGAAGACCGGGCCGGAGGGCGATGCGGCGGCCGACGCCTGGCGCGACCGGGGCGCCTATTCCCAGGCGGATTATGGGCACCTGGTCTTTGCCTGGAGCGCCATCCAGTCCTTGCGCGCCGGGAAGTATTTATACATTCAGGCGCCGCGCCGCGAACTCTATGACCAGGGGCAGGACGGCAAGGAGGTCCAGAACCTTGCGGCCAAGGCTCCGGCCGTGGCCGATACACTCTCCTCCCGGCTGGAGGCCTTCCGGCAGAAGACAACCAACACCCAGACCACGCCGAAGGCCGAGCTGGACTCGATCCACAAGAATCGACTGGCAGCCCTGGGTTACATGAGTTCGATGACGGACTCCGCCTTGGGCGCTTCGGCGGAGCGGGGAGCCGATCCCAAAGACAGAATCGGAAGCGCCAATACCATCCTCCATGTCAACGCGATTTTGCAGGATTGGCGCTGCGATAAAGCCATGCCGGTGCTGAAGAAGGCGGTCGTCACCTCGCCCAACGTCTCCATGCTGCATTTCTTTCTCGGCGGCTGCTACATGGAGAACAACGATTATGGAAGAGCGGCGCCCGAATTGCGCAAGGCGGTCGAAATCGACCCCGGTTTTACCCACGCGGCCATTAACCTGGGACGAGCCCTGATAAAGGTCAATGATTTCCGCGGCGCGGCGGCGGCCTTCGAGCGCGCGCTCAAAACCGAGCCCGGCCTGATGGAGGCCCATATTTATTTAGTGGTGGTCTATGCCAGGTTGGACCGCGTTCAAGATGAAATCCGGGAGTGCCGCAGGGTTTTGCAGACCTTGCCCGAGCACTATGGCGGCAACCTGAATCTGGGCCGTTTCTTAGCCGAGTCGGGAGACCTGGAAGGCGCGCTTCCGAGTCTGGAGAAGGCAGCCGCGATACGGCCGACGGTGCCCGTCCCACATATTTATTTGTCCGAGGTTTACACCAAACTGGGGCGGAAGGAAGAGGCGCAGCACGAGCGGGAGATCGCAATATCCTTGGGCGCGGTCCCAAAAGGCCCGCCGGAGAACGCTGACCCCGGGGACGCCGAGCCGAAGTGAAAGAGGTTGTGATCGGACCGCAACGTTTATTTGCCTTAATTGTTTTCCTCGCGCCTTTCGTAACGACGATCGCGCTGGCATCTCCGACTGCCTCGTCAGGAAAATCAGATTCGAAGTCTCCCAATATCATCCTGATCACGCTTGACACCACGCGCGCCGACCGCATGGGATTTATGGGTTCGAAGCGCGGGCTGACGCCCAATCTCGATGCCCTCGCGAAACAATCATCCGTTTTCACTCACGCCTATGCGCAAGCTCCTCTGACCCCCACTTCGCATGCCACCATCCTCACCGGCACCTATCCGCAATACCATCAGGTGACCGGTTTCGGCAACGCACTGGCGGCGGACCTGCCCTATCTTCCGCAGATTCTGCTGGCCCACAGATATCACACGGCAGCCTTTGTCGGCTCCATCGTTCTGGAGCCAAATCCACCGTACGCCCCCGGTTTTGACCGCGGCTTTGAGACCTACGATGCCGGGTTCCACAACGAAGGTCCGGGACAGGATCGCTACAGCACCGTCCAGCGGCGGGGAGGGGAAGTGGTGGCGCACGCGCTGGCATGGTTGCGCAAGCACCCCAAGGGTCCATTTTTTATCTGGATCCATGTCTATGACGCGCACGATCCCTACGATCCGCCCGAACCTTACAAAACTCACTACAAGTCCGAGCCCTATGACGGCGCGATTGCCTACGAAGACGCGGCGATCGGGAAACTGCTGGCCCAGCTAAAATTGCGTGGCCTCTACGATGGCGCGCTGATGGCCGTGACCGCCGATCACGGCGAGTCGCTGGGCGCGCACGGTGAAGATACTCACGGAATCTTTCTCTACGATGAGACCATTCAGGTTCCGCTGCTAATAAAGATGCCATTAAAAATGCCTGTGACCGCAGCTCGTGCTGGCACGCCTGCAAAACGCATCGAGAATCGAGTTGAGTTGACCGATATCTTGCCGACTTTATTGCAGGAGGCAGGGATCGACATTCCAAAAGAAGTGCAGGGGGCGTCGCTCTTGCCGCTCATGAAGGCGCAGCCAGCTTCGGAGACGCCAGAAGCATGGCGCGACAGACCGGCCTACGCGCATTCCGACTATGCCCGCATTGAGTTCGGCTGGAGCCTGGAGCGCTCCGTGCGGACCGGGAAGTATCTCTACATCGATGTGCCGCACCGGGAGTTGTACGCCACGGAGGAAGATCCAAAAGCTGCGCACAATCTGGCTTCGAGCTCCGCTGCGGTGGCTGACACGCTGGCCGGCCAACTTTCGTCTTTCGAGCAAAGGACCACCATTCAGCGAAAGGCTCCCGAGGCAGTCTTGGACCCAGACGCTCAGGAAAAGTTAGGGGCGCTGGGGTATATGGCGTCGGGCAAAAGTGCCTCGAACGGGAACTCTTCCGATCAGGTCGTCGATCCAAAAGACAAAATCGAAATTGCCAACATGGTTCACCGCGCTGAAGCATTGCAGCAAGACCTGCACTCCGAAGAATCCATCGCCCTGCTCGAGCAGGTAATTGCCAAAGAGCCAGGCCTGCCACTTTACTCAAAATTGGCCACATGGCTGATGCGCGCGGAAGACTATCAAAACGCCGTGCCCGTTTTACGCAAGGCTGTGCAAATGAATCCGGAGACTTCATCGATACGTTTCCAATTAGCCAAGAGTCTGATGGGCGTCGCCGACTATGATGCGGCCATCCCGGAACTCGAGCAGTTGGTGGCCAAGGTTCCGAATCTGGTCGAGGCGCACAGTTTTTTGGAACTGGCATATTCGAAAAAGAACCGTCTTTCCGATGCCGTTAAGGAATGTCAAATCGTCTTGCAGTATGATCCCGAGGATTACCCGAGCTACCTGATTCTGGGCCAATCGCAAGCCCTCTTGGGAGATCCCCAGCAAGGATTGGCTACGTTGAAAAAGGCGGTCGAGCTACAACCGGAGGCCCCGGCGGCGCACGCCTGGATGGCGGATATCTACGATCAGTTGGGCCAAAAGGCAGAGGCAGCGCGGGAGCGGGCGGAAGCCGAACGTCTGCGAAAAGAGTAACCCGCGAGATTAATTTATCCGGCCAGCTTGACTTCGCAACCGAAAGTGCTAACATCCCCGCCAAGGTTTTGATCGGAATTAGAACCTTCGAGCTGCCCCCAAAGACATCGTTAGGGAGGACCCTTGCACAAGGCGAAACTCGCATCCCTTCTGCCTCTGGCCATTCTATTGTTCGCCGGACTTCCCTCGGCCCAGACCGACCCCGGGGTTCAGGGCGGCTTTCGCGGCACCGGCGCGTCCATCATTAACCCAGCCAATGATCCCAACGGCTTAACCAACTTTTTCCAGGACGGTTTCACTCGCTTCGGGCACGTGCGCAGAGTTTCCACCTTTTTCGTCGGCATAGGGCCGCGCTTTAACTCGGATAATTGCAGCTCCTGTCACGGACAACCTACCTTTGGCGGCACCGGTCCTTCCATCAATAAGCAGTTCACGTTCAACAAGCCCGGCAATATAACCGCGCCCGGTAACACCATGCCGTACTTCATTACGGCGAATGGGCCCAGCTTCGTAGCGCGCTTCCCATTCTTCTTTAACCCCGACGGCACGGTCAACACCAACGCTCCCAACGGAGGAGTGGAAACCATTTTCACCGTCACGGGCCGTACCGACGCGGGCACCTGCAACAACCCTTCGCTATTGCCGCAGCCTGACTTCAACCATGCCCAAGCTGCCAATAACATCATTTTCCGCATCGCTACGCCGCTCTATGGGGCAGGCTTGGTCGAGAACCTGGACGACTCCACCCTGCTGCAAAATCAGGCCGCCAATCTCAACAACAACTTTGGCATCGCCGGCACCTTCAATCGCAACGGCAACGATGGCACGATCAGTCGTTTTGGCTGGAAGGCGCAGGTCAAGTCGCTGCAGATTTTTTCGGGCGAAGCTTTCAACGTGGAGATGGGCATCACCAACCAGCTTTTCCCGCAAGAGCGTCCTCTGCCCGAGGAAGATCAGTTTGGACTCGGGCTGCCGGCCGGTTGCCTGAATCTCGCATTAGTCGGTTATCCGGAAGACCGGATCAATCCCTTGGCGACACCGAATACAGCCGTACTCGATGACGTTTCGGCGCTGGCCAATTTCGCGCGCTTTCTGGCTCCGCCGCCTCCGGGGAGAGTGCTACTCAATGGGCAACCGGTCCCCGTGCTGACGATCAACACCGGCGCCAAATTGTTCAAGTCGGTCGGATGCGCGGCGTGTCACAATCCGATCCCCGGCATCACCCAGCCTTCGAGCTTTGATTCATCGTTGAGTAACGTCCCCGTGCGCGCCTACTCGGACCTTGAGCTCCATCACATGGGTACTGGCCTGGCGGATAACGTCTCGCAAGGCACTGCGGGTGGCGACGAGTTTCGGACCGCGCCTCTGTGGGGTTTGGGACAGCGCGAGTTTCTGCTCCACGATGGCCGGACCAACGACTTGATCATGGCGATTCAGGCGCATGCCAGCGATGGCAGCGAAGCGACGACGGTGGTGCAGCATTTCTTTGCGCTCAGTCCGGCCCAGCAGCAACTGGTGCTGGATTTCCTGCGCTCGCTGTAATTGATTGCCAGTACGCAGCGGCTCGTCAAGCCCCAACTCGGACGGATATGCAACCTCGATTCTCGGGCCTCCTGGTCTTTCTAGTTTTGTCCGGTTCGGGGCTGGCCTGGAGCCAGGACGCCAAGTCGCAAAGCCCCGCTCGGAATTGTGTCGACCAGCCTACCAATCCCGTTCCCGCAAAAAAGGTCCCGAAAGGCGTCATCCTGGTCAAAGGCGCATGGTCAAGCGCCAGTGACTCTGTAACTCCGTTGCCGGAATGTGGGACCTTCACCAGGAACGTCTTCGATAACGAATATTTTGGAATCAAATACTCGTTGCCTGCGGGCTGGGCGGAGAAATTTAAAGGCCCTCCCCCCTCGGATAGCGGCCGCTACGTGCTGGCCCAGATCGGACCTCCCGAACCATCCAAAGGTCCGAATCGCGGCAATATCTTGATCACCGCTCAAGATCTTTTCTTCACGCCGTTGCCTGCGGCAAATGCGGCCGAGTTGATCAATTATACGAAAGAACATTTACAGACCGACTACAAAGTGGAGGCGCCGCCATCACAGACCAAAATCGCCGCCCACTCCTTCGCAACGTTCTCGTACTGGTCTCCCATAGCGCAACTGCATTGGTATGTTCTGGCCACTGAGATTCGCTGCCACGTGGTTCAATTCGTGATGACCAGTCGCGACCCGAAGCTATTGGACCGCTTGATCCTGGATATGAACGACATGCAACTGCCCGCATCTGGCGCGGGCGAAGGTGCCTACCCGGTTTGCGTCAAGGGTTACGCGCGGCCTGAAAACATGATCACTCGGGCGAATCCGGTTTTTACCGAGCCAAGGGTGAATGCCGTGCCGGTGCGCATCATCATCGACCGCGACGGCAACGTAAAACACATTCACTTTCTCAGCGCTTTTCCCGACCAGACAAAGGCCATTACAAGCGCGTTGCAGCAATGGAAGTTCAAGCAATACTTGCGAGATGGGCAGCCCGTTGAGGTAGAAACTGGCGTCATGTTTGGACGCGCCGCCCACCCTACAGGACAGGTAGCGGATCGGCACTAAGCAGGGCGTCAAAAAGAGAAGGGCGCTTCGGGGGGAGGGAACTTCCGAAACGCCCACTGACGGGTTGAGCAAAGCCCTTCGGCTAGGCTTGCACACTCAGCCCGGTGCTAGAACTCTGAACCTGACTCCCGGCGTTGGAGTTGAAGAGGTTGAGAATGAGTTCGTTATTGCTCAACTGATTAAGGTTGATTTGGAACTGCTCGGCATTGCTACCCTGACCGGAGCTAATCGATACTTGCCCGCCACCATTTCCGCCGCCGAGATTGATGGTGATCTCTTCGGGATTCGTGGACGAAGTGCCGTTCCCCTGTCCCAGGTTGATGACGAGCTCCGGAGTAGCGGGTGAAGTCGGTGCCGAGGCCGTTGATGTTGTTCCCGTCGCCGCGCTGGTGTTGGATCCACCACCAAAGTTGATGTCGATCTCGGAAATGCCCGAAGGACCGGACGAAGAATTGCTTCCTTGAAGATTGATGACAACTTCGGGTGTCGCCGATCCGCTGGAAGTCCCGGTGCCGGAAGCGCCGCCCAGGTTGATGACGATCTCCGGTACATTGCTGGTGGAGGGAGGCTGGCTGACCGGTGGCCCGAGCGCGACCGGCGGTTGAGAAACCGGCGGGCTCGTAGGCGGCGGCTGTTGGCTTACCGGCGGCCCTAACGGCTGCTGGCCGCCGGTAATCGGATTCCCAAAGGTGCTGGCCAGAGCCGTGTAGGCAGTCTCAGCGCCCGCGAGATCGCCGGATTGCAGCGCTTGCCCAATCGCCTGAAAATCCTGTGCGCGATCGGTTCGCTCAAAGATTTGTCCATCCGCGTGCGGGCCGCTCTGGCCGAGCGCCGTCAAATTGGCCACGTCGGTTTGAGCGGCGGTCTGGTTGCCTGCCTGAAGGTCCTGGCCGAGTTGGGCGAGATCCGTGATACGCGTCTGCCGGTAGGCTTGAAGTTGCGCGTAGATCGAGTCCGAATTGGCGGGGGCGGGTGGCGTGTTCGTGCCGTTCCCCGAAATTGTCACAACCACTGCGGGCGCAGATTGGGCTTGCTGCCCGGTATTGTTTCCCTTGGCAGTGAGCGCAGTGAAGGCTGCCTGGGCCCCGGCGAGGTCTCCGTTCTGTAAGTCCTGGCCGATGGTTTCAAAAGCCTGGGCGCGACTATTTTTGGAGAAGGGCTCCGCATTGGCGAATGGGCCGCCCTGCCCGAGCGTTACGAGGGCGTTATAGGCTTGCTGCGCGCCTGCCAGGTCTCCATTTTGCAGCGCGCTGCCCAGTTGCTTCACGTCGGTCCGGCGGTTTAGCGAGAACGCTTGGAGTTCCGCATAGATTGATGTAGTGCTGACTGCCGCGGTTGACATAACGCTTCCTCCTGACGACCCAATGCCGTCCCATCATTCGGGGGCATCGCCGCCTTACAGACACTCATCGGTTGAGGAGGCAAATGACTTTAGGCGAATCTGGCTGGTTACCAAAGTTCCTCAGAGAACAAATTGTTACATTCTGCGCGATGACCAGCCTTCGCGGACAGAACTTCGCTCGCGGGCTGTATGAGGACACATAAAGAGGAATGTCGCCCGGCCGATCAGGCTGCGCGCGTCGTTTGCCCGCGAAGAATGGGCGTCTGCTCCCGGAATCCTTTCACTGCGGCGATGCCAAGCCCGATGAAAATCACCATCACAATCACTTGCGTGACCAGGAATGGCGGTTCTGAGCCCTTTGGTGCTAGAGCGTGCAGGGATGGCACCTTTTCGAAAAGCTGAACGATCAGCACGAAAACGTTGAAGTAAAGAGCGATCACCGACGTAATGACGTAGGTCCTGCGCCACCCGCCAGCGAGATGCCGGCTGTAGCGCGCCATGATGGCAAGCGCCAGCAATACCAGCGACAGGATGCCAACTCCAATCGCGGGTGTAAAGCCGTGATAAGGGAAAAAGAAGCCGGTCACGCTGGTGGCTACCGTCGTGAGCAGAAAAAGGCCAGTCCACAAGTCGAGCCTTTTTCCGGAGATCATTCCGAACAAGACAACCAATCCCGATACGATCCCAATCAGACTGATTACGACATGGAAAACGGTAAAGGGTGACATCGCAGGGGTCATAGTCGGCTCCTTTGGAATCCGAAGATATTACGTCACCCCAACCGAAATTGCTACAGGCAGGATGCGTCCTAAAGCCGATTTTCACCACGGAGTCACGGAGACACAGAGAAAGGCAATTGCTGGCGAAACCTTCTCGTTCTGGGTTCTCGCCGGTTCATGGAAGCGCGGAGAATCTTCGAACCCTAAAAGGGAGGGTCTTACTGACTTGTGGTTTTCTCCGTGTCTCCGTGTCTCCGTGGTGAAAAACCAACGCAATTTGCGGGGACTCATTTTCCTTTTTGTGGCGCGGCCTTTATAATCGCCATTCGCCGCAATCTGGTGTAAGCATTGCCGGAAGATAGGCCCGGGCCGGGAATGGTATGTCGTGCCCGGCTGGGCTGGACCCGATAGGGCCCGACGGCTTCCGTGTAGGATTCGTTGTGCGTGTTTGACATTTCCTGGAGGCGCTGCAAGGAACATGAAAAAATTTGTTTACTTCGCTCTGGCATCCTTTTTTCTTCTGGGCATCTCTTCCGCTCAGAATCTTCCCGAAGTCGATGTGTTTGGCGGATACTCCTACCTCGGCTTTGAGCTGCCTGCGAATCCCAGCGCCGGGACGACTTCGACGCGCCTGGCCTTGAACGGCTGGGATGCCTCCGCCACCGTTTTTCGCTTTCATCACTTCTCCGCCGAAGCCGACTTTTCCGGCCATTCTCTGAACGATTGCAACGGCACCACGTTTAGCTGCAGCAATTTCACCTATATGTTCGGGCCGCGTTATAACCTCGGCTCCGGCAAGCTAACGGGCTTTGTGCATGCCCTGGTCGGTCAAGATCGAGCCACGCTTGCGTTCAACGGAACTTCCATCGCCGACACCTCGATTTCGGCTGCGGCCGGTGTGGGCGTGGATTATTGGGTATTGCGCCATATCGGCGTGCAGTTGGGTCCGGTGGATTACACCTACGCCCGGCATTTGAACAGCTATGACGTGGCGAGCCAGAACAACTTTCGCGTCGCCGCCGGAGTCGCCTTCCGCTTCGGAGGCGACACCTCGGGTGAGCCCTCGGCGCCCAAGGCCGGTAAGAGCAGGGCCTCGCGAGCTCCCAGCGCAGCTCCCGAGGTAAGCTCCCGTCCGTCAGCTCAACCCTCGACCAGCCTCTCCGGACGTGGCATGGCCATCGCTTCCCTTGGCATTGCGGTTGTACCTCAGGAATTTGATGGCGCGAAGATTATCGAGATCGACCCCAGCGGCGTCGGCGAGATGGCGTCCATGAAGGTGGGCGATCTGATCAAGACTGTAGATGGTAAGCCCGTGCGCACGCCGATGGAATTGCTCGCGGAACTTTCCGACAAAACCGGGAAAGTGAAAATCGGCATTCAGCGCGGCGACTTCTCGACCGAGACATTGATCCTGTTGAACAGCCGCTAAGTCCCTTGGCACGTAAGTTGTGCCCCAGGTTCGCGCCCGTCTTTTGGGCGCTAACCTGGGCCGTAGGCAGATCGGTTCGTTGGCTCCGCCGAGAAGACTCTAGCTCCTTAACTTCAGAAGCAACAGCAAAAGCAACTTCAACGTCGGCGGACAGGAGTGTCCGCCCCTCTCTTACCGCGTCGGCTTGCGCCCCATGCCCGCGCTAACTCTCTGGGCGTTCTCGGATTCTATCTGGGTTCGGCCCACGGTTTGGCGTATACTACCCGGCTCGATATATTACGCGTTTCTTGTTACTGCTGGTGTGCGTTGAAAATAGCGATGGTTATGTTTCGCCTCGATCCGGACGTTTGTGGTTCGACGCACTACACCAGCTTTCAATCAATCACTTCCTCCTGCAACTACTAATGAAAAGAGGCAACCGAATATGCCCGCCAGCATACCGCTCGCTCAAACTTTCCAACGATTCACTTTTGTCTTAATCGTAGTGTTTCTCGTTGCACCTTGCGTACCCTTCAATTCATTACAGGCACAGACGTCCAACTTGGCACCTTCGGCTGGCCGCGTACTGTTACAGGGGCAGCGGCCGCCGTGGGCTGGGTTGGCAGAGAGTCAAAGACCGGTTCCCGGCAACACCAGGCTCGAGCATTTAACGCTGGTGCTAAAACGCTCGCCGGAGCGGCAAAAAGCCTTCGAGCGTTTTTTGCGGGAGCTGCAGGATCCGGCCTCGAGCAACTTCCATCGCTTTCTTACGCCGACTCAGGTCGGAGCGAGGTTTGGAGTTGCGGCGCCCGACCTGAATGCGGTCTCGGCATGGCTGCGTGCGGAGGGGTTGCGCGTCAACTCCGTTTCCAATAGCCGGATGATGATCGACTTCAGCGGGAGCGCTGCAGTCGTTGGCACGGCTTTTGCCACCGAGCTGCGGTATTACTCTGTGAATGGCGAACAGCGGATGGGGGTGGCCGCCGATCCGCAGATTCCGGTAGCGTTGGCGGGGATTATTCATTCCATTAGCGGGCTGAACACCGTCGATGACCATCCTTATCACGGGGCGGAAGCGGCGGAGGCGCCAGCGAGCGCGGACGAATTGCCCGCGCTTTCAATCTGCAATGGCGGCAGTTGCATCTACTTTGTCACGCCCGTAGATTTTGTCACTATCTACGATCTCACTACAGTCTGGAACTTTGACTATTTTGGCCAGGGACAGACCATTGCCATCATAGGGCGTGCCAAGGTCTACGATCCGGATATCGAAAACTTCGAGACGCTATCGGGCATGTCAAAGAAGGACCCTGCGATCATTGTGCCACCGAATGGATTGGACCCGGGACCGGCTGCGGGAACCGGTGGAACCGCCACCGGTGATCAAGTCGAAGCCACTCTCGACGTGATGCGCTCCACGACGGTGGCGCCCGGTGCTACCGTCGATCTGGTGGTCAGCGCTGACGATAACGGTGTGAGTGGACTCCGCATCGCTGCCCAGTACGTGGTGGATACGGACCCTGTCCCGGCCCAGATCATGAACATCAGTTTCGGAGCCTGCGAAGCCGATCGGACCCTGGCCGACGTGCAGTTCTGGGATAGTATATTCAGCCAGGGAGCGGCCGAAGGTATCTCGACATTTGTTGCGTCTGGAGATGCGGGGGCCGCGGGTTGCGACGCATACTTTCATACTCCGCCCCAGAATCAGGTCGCCAGCCCGAATTACATTTGCTCTTCGAGTTACTCCACCTGCGTTGGAGGAACCGAGTTTGCCGATACTGCCGATCCCGGTCTTTACTGGCAGCAGTCGAGCAGTGATGGGCCACCGTTCGCATCGGCGTTGAGTTACATCCCCGAAGGTGGATGGAATGAGCCGTTGAATAGCCAGGGTGGCACGCAAGCGGCGTCCTCGGGCGGAGGCTACAGTTCCTTTATTCCAACACCATCGTGGCAAACCGGTACTGGAGTTCCGGGGACGCAAGGCAGGTACACACCAGACATTGCGTTTACTTCGTCCGCCCACGATGGCTATTTTGGGTGTCTGGCGGCATCGGGGGGACCACACCCTGGCGATTGCGTTGTGCGCAACGGCCAGTTCTACTTTGAGTATTTCTTCGGAACCTCCGCCGCTGCGCCTGACATGGCGGGCATTACCGCACTGCTGAATCAGAAATACGAATCGCCCCAGGGAGAGCTGAACCAACGGCTCTACTATCTCGCGGCCAACCCCGCTTTAAAGGTCTTTAACGACGTCACAGTCGACAGCAGCGGGGTCAGCGGATGTGTCGTGACCACTCCCAGCATGTGCAATAACAGTACGCCATCGCCCACCGGGCTGACCGGGGGCCTCGCCGGCTATCTCGTAACTCCGGGGTTTGATGAAGTGACCGGCCTTGGTTCGATCGACGTGTCGAACTTAGTCGCAAACTGGTATGCGGGATTCCCGGCGACTACCACCGTGCTTACATCCAGCCTGAACCCGGCGATCGAAGGGCAGCCGGTCACCTTCACCGCAACGGTGACTACGGCGGGCGCCAACCCGCCGACCGGGAATGTGACGTTCAAGGATATCTTTGGAGTGATCAATGCGACGGTGGCGCTGAGCCCGGTGAATGGCTCCCAGTTAGCAACCTTCACGATCTCCACGCTGCCCGTTAACCAGTACTTCATTACCGCCTTCTATAGCGGAGACGCGCACAACGCCGATAGCACATCGCAACAGTTGACGCAGAGCATCATTGCCCCGACATTTTCCTGGACCGCCAATGGCAGCACTTCGGGCAGCGTGCTGGCGGGACAATCCGCGGTGTACAACTTGACCGCGACTCCAACCGGGAGCGCGACTTTCACCGGGAATGTTGTCTTCGGCTGTACCGTTCCGGACGCGACCTTTACTTGTACCTTCAAGCCAACGCAAATCGCGGCGGGCGCGGGCAGTACGCCGGTGCAGGTAACGGTGACAACCAGCGGTCCCAATCCGCCCACCGGCGGTAGAATCCGGCGCCGGGCCGAAAGCCATTCTCCGTGGCTCCCGTTCGCTTTGCCCCTGGCCGGGATCGGGATGGTCGCATTGAGGCGACGTCGCCTGACGAAACGGTTCTCGATTGCGGTGCTGTTTGTCTGCCTGACGGTTCTGGGACTCTTCGTCGCGTGTGGCGGCGGCAGCGGCGCATCGCAGCCGCCGGCCATCGTGGTGACGGTGGCTCCGGGGGTGCCGGCGACGGTGTTCCCGAATGATCTCGCCGACAACTGGCCTGCGCAAACCGCGCAATTTACAGCGACCGTTTCCAATACGGCGAACCAGGCCGTAACCTGGTTGGTTTTGACGGCAAATGGGGGAACGATCGACGCGAACGGGCTTTACACGGCGCCCACGGTGGCCGCTGGACTGCCGACCACGGTGAGCATCCGGGCGACGTCGGTTGCCGACCCAAGTAAATATGCGGCGGTCAACGAAACCCTCAGCCCAGCCACGATTCCAAGTCCAACCGGGCAACCCTACGCCGTAGCTTTTTACGCGTTCGAGGGTTCGACCACGAACTATGTTCCGGGAACACTCGAAGTGAAGTAGCAGGGAGTACGACGGCTCGTGATGAGGGATGCATACACGGGCGAGGCGCGAGGCCCCACGTCTCCTAAAGCGAGACGTGGGCAACCCCGCGAAAGGTTTGCCGGGCAACGGTGACGGACGCGTTCGCTTAGTACAAAAGGGAAACGTTGAAGAAATCGTTCAGATCGGAAGTTACGTTGCCCCGGCAGTCAGAGTTATTATGTGCTGACCAAAGGTGAGAGGGACGCCGATAAAGAGCGTCGGCAGCGCCCGGTGAGTGCTGGCTCCGTTGGAGCAGATTTGGGCGACGCCGATCTGATTTCCGTCCAGGCTGACGTCCAGCTGCAGAATGACGTTGGGCGTTTTTGACCAGAGGGTGCTGGTTACGACGAGCAGGGCGGGGCCGTCCAGCGGGGCGTTGAATTGAGCTTTGAGCGGTAAGGGGCCCGGCTGATTGATAATCTGTAGTACCTGCATGGTGGAATCCTCCGATTGAGTGAGTTCGAAATTCTTGTGCGACTTCGTCGAGCTGGATTGGCGACTGGTGTCGAGTTGCGGGGCCCGTATTGAACCGGGGAAGTATAGCGCGAGTTTGTCGTTTTGACACGGCTTCGCCTAATCAAGTTGGTCGGTTTATAGGGCTGCGGTCCATGAGGTTGGGAGGGGATGCGAGTGAAGGTCTCCAAAGAACTCGTGGAGTGCGTTGAAAACAGCGATGGTAAGTGAACCCCTGTGTCCCCTGTGGTAACGCCTTTGAACTCCCGTCGAAACACAAACTTCGTGTCAGATCGAGGCGAGTTCACAGGGGAAATCGGGGACTCTGAAATCTGAAAGCTGGGTCTCCTGCCCAAATGACGGCAGCTTGGCCAGACCAGCGGCGATTCGGGCTGCCGCTCACGTTCGAACTGTGCAGTTTTATTGCCCATATTGGAACGTTACCAATTTGGCTCTTCGCGTGCACTGCCATGGCATCGACTTTCGCCACTCGGCGGTTGAGCCAGCCACGATTACAACTAGTTTTTTCGGATGCACCGAATCGTTGCTCGCCCTTTCACCGCAGATGTGATTTTGCGAAGACAATGGGGAGGGTATGAGCGTTAACGGCCTGAATTGTGTAGAGAGTTGCCTTACCTGCCACTTGCGGACGCGAAGTTTTTTCTGCGATCTCGCTCCCGCATCGATCTTGCACTTTAACCGAATCAAACACGCCGCCGTTTTCCCTGAACACACGGTCGTGCTGGTGGAAGGCCAGAGTCCCTGCGGGATTTTTGTGCTGTGCCAGGGACGGGCCAAGCTCTCCACCACTTCGCGAGATGGCAAAACCCTCATCCTCCGGATCGCGGAGGTGGGGGAAGTGCTGGGGCTGCACGCCGTGATTACGGGTGGACCTTACGAACTCACGGTGGAAACGATGGTGCCCAGCCAGTTGGACTTTGTCGGTCGCGACGATATGTTGTCCTTCCTCAAGCTGCACCCGGACGCGGCTTTTCGCGCCAACCAGCACCTCGCCCGCGATTGTAGCGACAGCTACGGCGTGGTACGGACGATCGGACTGTGCCACTCCGTGTCGGAGCGCTTTGCCCGATTTCTGCTCGAAACCGCGGCCCAGGGCGAAGTCAGCAACGGCACGGTGCGGGTACCACTGGCCATGACGCATGAAGAAATCTCGCAACTCATCGGCACCAGCCGCGAGACCATCACCCGCCTGCTGTCCGAATTCAGAAGAAACTCCCTCGCCGAGCTGAAGGGGTCGATGTTGATCATTCACAATCGTCCGGCGCTGAAGCACATGGTGGGAACCGCCTGACGGCATCGGGTGATCAGGCCATCGCGTGATCGGGCCATCGAAACGCTGGGACGAGCACTTCGAAGACTTAGCAGGCTGCCGAAAAACTCCATTCTGAATGGTCTTGGGAAGGGCACGAGTTCCACTCGTGCCGCTAAGTCGTTCATAACGTGTCCGCGCTTTAGCGCCTGATGGAATCTGTTCTTTCCGTGAACAGCTTTTCAGCAACCTTTAGGAAAGACAATTCACACCGAGACATCGCAGGAAAGGTTTTTTCGCTCCGTCATGGCTTCGTGTCTTCTTGTGGGTTAGGGCTTGTGGCCGCGGCGGTTTAGAATAAACGGCTATGCGGAGAAAGTCTTTGATTGCGGCCACGCTGGCGATCCTGCTGGGCATGGGCAGGACCGGCAGCATGAGGGCGCAAGACGACGAAAATGGGCCAATGTCAGATTTGAAGTTTGTCGTGTTGAAGGACTTCAACGGCAAGCCGGTGCGGAATGCGGCGGTGGTGCTCCATCCCATTACCAAGAAGGGGAAACAATCCAAGGGCGGGTTGGAGTTGAAGACGGACAATGAGGGGCGGGCAGATATTGACGGAATTCCCTATGGGTTGCTGCGTGTGCAGGTGCTGGCGCCGGGCTTCCAGACTTTTGGGGAAGACTATGCGATCAAGACGCCTGCGACCGAGATAACGGTGAAGCTGAAGCGTCCGGGAGAACAGTACTCGGTGTATGAGAACCACGACGCGAAGAAAGATGATGGGAAGAGTCCGCCGGCGAAGCCGCAGTAGTTTCGGAGGTCAGAGGTCAGAGGTTCGATTGCAGAGGTGAACCACTCGATCTTTTGCGTTCGGATTGAATCCACACGGGTGTTTATGAAAAAAAGAAAAATGTTGTGGGTGGGAGCTGCGATTGTCTTGCTTGGGTTAGCCATGAGCACGCTGGCGGCGGCTCAGGATGAAGGGCCGACTTCGAGTTTGAAGTTTATGGTGGTGCGCGATTCCGATGGCAAGCCGGTGCGGAATGCGGCGGTGGTTCTCCATCCGGTAAAGGGCGAAGGGAAGCAAGCGCAGGGAGAGATTGATCTGAAAACCGATGCGGAGGGGAAGACCAGCGTTGACGGGATTCCTTACGGTGCGTTGAGAGTGCAGGTTATGGCGCCGCATTTTCAGACCTTCGGAGAGGATTACGAGATCAACAAGCCGGAGGTGCAGATCGCGGTGAAGCTGAAGCATCCGGGCGATCCATATTCGATTTATGAGAATCATGGGGACGACAAGAAGCCGCAATAGTGGTCGCGGCTCGTTGACGGATTTGCGGAGTGACACCGGGCGCCGGGTGGCCTACAATCGGGGGCCATGGGTTTGCAGGAACTCACTGTCGAGCGCTATGAGGGAGTGGCGGAGGATCAGCGGATTCTATTGCTGCGCGGTCCGATCACGATCGAAACCGCGCCGCAATTTGAGCGCGCGGTGCGCCACGAGAGCGCGGAGACGATGATTCTGGATTTTTCGGATGTTCCCTATATCGATTCGGTGGGCCTGGGATCGCTGGTGTCAACCTATGTTTCCCACCAGAAGACGGGGCGCTGCCTGGTCTTGACGGCGATCAAGCCACGGGTGCAGAAGATCATGGAGATTACAAAGGTCAACGAATTTTTCGTGACCTTTGGCACGACCTGGGAAGCGGTCGAGGCGCTGGCGAACACGGGCACGGCGTGATTGGCTGGGCTTGCGAGTTGTGCGTCCTGTACGAGGTCAGAGTTGGTTTAATACTTGACGGCGCGAATGGAAGAGGCCGCGAAAAAAGCCGGTTCGTATCAGGATATCGCTTTAGCGATATCGCAAGAGCAGTAGGATCAATGCCCCTTTAGGGGCTGAGGGACTAAAGGTAGACTTTTTCCGCCACCAGACGGTGCAGAGCCCTGTCACCACACAAGCCCAGATGACTTTATTTTTTTCTTCGAAAGGTTTCTTCCCGCACCGTAAACTTGCTCACCAGATCTTCCCGCACTCGGTAACCGGTTCCGGGTGTATCGCTGATTGCGATCATTCCATTGGAACTGACTTCCACTTCAGGATCGATAATGTCCTCTCTCCAGTAGCGCTTCGAGGCTGACACGTCGCCGGGCAGGCGGAAATTTTCCAGCGTCGAGAGCGCGATGTTATGGGCGCGGCCGATTCCGGACTCCAGCATCCCGCCGCACCACACCGGGACGCTATGGCGCGCGGCCACATCGTGAACTTTCTTCGCTTCGCTAAATCCTCCGACGCGTCCTACTTTTATATTGAGGATGCGGGCGGCGGCGATTTCCAGGGCAAAGTCGGCGTCGCGCGCGTTGAGGATGGATTCGTCGAGACAAATTGCAGTGCGAAGCGCCTTCTGCAGGCGGGCATGAAGATAGATTTCGTCGTTCCAGAGCGGCTGCTCGATCATGAGCAAATTGAAGGCGTCGAACTTGCGCAGGTGTTCGACTTCATCGAGCGTGTAGGCGGAATTGGCGTCCACGCTGAGAACGATGTCCGCCCAGCGCCCGCGGATTTTCTCGAGCACATTCACATCCCAGCCCGGCTTTACCTTGATCTTGATGCGCCGGTAGCCGGCCGCGAGTTCGGTTTCGATTTTTTGCAGCAGTTGTTCGGGTGTGTCCTGAATGCCGATGGAAACGCCGCAGGTGATTTCGCGCCGCGTTCCGCCCAACAATTTCCAGAGCGGCATTTGTTTCTGGCGAGCCTCGGCGTCCCAGACCGCGTTTTCAAGCGCGGCCTTGGCCATGCGATGGCCGCGGACTCGGGCAAAGCGTGCGGCACAATCGCGGCC
>OBLW0100000330.1_pt1 | contig 40224 bp, 16 predicted proteins | sample 1520161 | NCBI WGS metagenome assembly OBLW01 (sample SAMEA3539309, study PRJEB22396) | soil metagenome | biome: tundra; feature: field; material: soil | place: USA | collected 2010-05 | depth 0.15 m
CAGGCTGCGGATTCCCATTGGGGAGGTAGATGGAAGTGATCAGGACTCCCTGAACAGCCGCTTCAATGTAGCGAGCTTGATGATCTTCAGGATTTCCCGGCAAACTTGTGCAAGTCAGCACGGGAACGTGGTTTCGCGCGAGAATGGCCACACCGTTCCAGGAGCGCTCGCCTTGCCAGACCGCTTCGTACCCGAGAGTTCGAAGGGCATTCACGGGGAAGGCTCCCTGCTCTGCCTTGAGCTCTTGGAGACTCACCACGTCCGGTTCAGCTTTCGCTAACCATACCAAGAGGTTGTCGAGCCGCTTATTGATGTTGTTAATGTTGAAGGTGGCGACTTTCACCAAGTCCCTTTCCGCAATTCATCGGTCACCGTCAAGATCGCCCTGACGGATGGATCCTTCCCGGCTTGAACGGGCGGCAACGGGCTACGGCTTCGACAGCTCAAGCATCCGCATCAGGTAGCTCGCCACGAACAGCAACTCCAGTGCCTCAGACGGCGTTAGGTCCGGCAGTTCGTGCTTCTGGTGCGTGTGCGGGTTTCTTATCCATTCCAGAGCCCCGCTTAGAATCCCGGTCAGGCCTTTTTCGTATGAGTCTTTCGCGCCGAGGGCGGGGTACGGACGGACAAGCTCGCCTTCGGCAAAGAGCCTGTAGACCAGCGGATGGCCGGACGCGGCTCTCACAGTCGGGCTGCTCGAGCCGCTTCTGATCTCGTTCAGCCTGTTCTCATAGCGCTCGAACGCGGCAGCGACCGCCTCCTTCAGCATGTTGTCGTAGAAGAAGTGGGCGTAGCCGTGGAAGTCCGGGTGGAGGGGCAGCGCCGCCATGATCTCCTGGACCGCGAAGATCGAAGGCGCGGGGTCCTGCACGGCCTTGTGCCCGGACGGAGTGATGACGTAGTTAGAGTGCTCCTTGAAGCGAATGAGGCCCTGGTTCTCCAGGAATTTCAGAGGGGCCCCGAGCAGCAGCTCCGTCACGGCTTGGCGCTGCCCTTCGGGAAAGTCGGAGGCCAGCCCCCACGGCGGCATGTTGAGGTTGTAAATGTTGAACGACCCTATCTGTGCGAACCTAGATGCGCTGCGTAGGAGTGACCTGACCGAATGTGGCAACAAGTCCCGATCGTCGTCGCTGCCGTCCCGTTAAACTTCACTGTGCTGGACCCCTGAGTCGAGCCGAAGTTCAACCCGGTAATCGTTACCGACGCACCCACTGCACCTGAGGTCGCTGCCCCCGGATGGATCTTGCCGAGGCCCAGCGTCACTTGCCCCAGGTAATAGCCAGCCACAAGTCATCCATCGAGTTGTTGTCGAAGTACAGCGTCAATGGCGGATGCGTGGCATCGGTGATCGCGGCCGGAAGCGGCGCGATCTTATTCAGGCTTCCGGTCAGTAGATTATTCAGCAGCGGGTTCGTGACCAGCGTGTCGTTGTTGCCGCTCAGGTTGGCCTGGTCGTTGATGTTGATCGTGTTTGTGGCGCTGGCGGGCGGCATCTCAGCGAAAAATTCAACCGCTTTTACGGGATTGCTTCCAACGATTCCCTGTGCCCAGAACGGATAAAGCTCGGGGACTAACGTGAGTTGCAGTTCCGCGGAGGGTGTAGCAGCGGCGATGGTGACGCTTTGGAACTTTGCCCACTGCGAGGGAAAATCGTGGCGCACCGAGAAGAGGCAAACCGAGCCAACGGTCTGCGCTTTTTGGATGAGGCCCTGCAGGTTGTTGATGGCCGCAGCCTGCAGCGGGTCTCCGCCTTGGCGCGCAGTGTAGCGAACGTGAATCACGGCATCGGTGATGGTGTCGAAGTCGAACTGGCGAATATCGGCGGGAAGAGTCAACTGCCACTGGCTTCCGGCCACTCCCATAGCCTCGAAGGGAAGGTAGCGCTCGTCGTGCAGATTGGTCTCAAACAGACCGCTGTCCGACTGTGCCGAGCTGGTAACGATCGACTGCACGGTGCCGTAGTAGTCGTTGAAGCGAGGGTCGTCGGAGCCTTGCCGGGCATAGCCGCCGGTCAAAGCGGCCGTGGTACGGATGGTGCTCATCTGCAGCGTCAGCGTGCAGTTGACGCTGGTGAATGGTCCGGCGACGCATGGCAGGGTCAGGGCGACGGACTTGATGCGACGGAAGTAGTGGCCGGGCCCGTCCAGATCGAACAACTCTTCCGGCATGGTGAAGGTAGAGGAGCCGGTGGCACGCAGTTGGACAAGCGCCAGAGGATCGACCTGTAACAGGCTCACGTGCTTGGTCATTTCGTACTCGCGCTGGTTCAGGTCGTGATAGGCCATCTCCATGGTCTTCACGTCGAGCAGCAGCTTCTCGCCAGCCAGCAGTCCCTCGATGCCATCAAGATAGTTGTACTGGATGAAAGTTTGCGAAGGATCGCCGAGTTCATTCTGCAGGGCGCGCTCCGCCTTCTTGGCGACTTCGTACGCCAACTGGAAGGAGTTGGCGTAGAGTGCCTTTACCTCGCGTTTCATCCAGGTGTAGAAGCTGACCGTGGTTTCCTTGACCGGCACGTTGCCACCGATCTGGTTTCCACTGAGGAAGTCGACAATCTGCTGGGCGTTGGCCATCTGCGTCTGATGGTTGGCATATTCTCTCTGGGCGATGGCCTCGCGAATCTGCGCCCCTCGAATTTGCTTGATCAACGCGTTGATTTCAGATTTCGCGTTATTGCCCTGGAAGGTCCAGTCCAGCTCACGCCGGGAGTAGCTGCCCATCTTGGCGGCCAGCGTGGCCTGATAGGTGCTAACCTCAGCATCGGCGTGATCGCCGCGCGCGCTGGACAGAGGAAATTTGGATGCGTACGTACCACCCAGCGTGGTGGTGGCGCCAACGCCCATGGGTTCGAGGTTGATTCCGAAGTCTGGAATGAAGCCCAGGCTTGCCGCCGTTCCCTCGTTGGATTGGGCGCTGGCGGTGCTGGTCTGCGCCGAGGCCATGTTGCTCAGCTCGGCCGCTTCACTCTTGGTCAAAGTGACCACCTGGCCGTCGCTGACCGTGGTGGGATCCTGGGAGAGATCCACCGTCATCGCATCCATCGCCATTACCGGCTCGCTGGTAGTCGCGGTCTGATTGAAGTTGAGCGCCTGCAAACCGGGGAGATCGAGCGGATCCAACTGCGGAATACTGCTCTGAATCTGCGCCGAAGTCCGGCCCAGCAGCGTCTGGTAATAGGTATAGCGTTCAACCGCGCCGGCCAGGGAGAGTTGTAGATTCTGCGTGACCTTCTGGGCGTCCTGCCACTGCGCGTATTTCACCATCTCTCCCAGACCGAGAATCGTGTTTTCATTCTGGGCGCGCAGCAGGGCAAGCGATTCGTTGTCTTGCTTTTCCAGCGCGGCCAGCAGATTGGCGCCAAGCGATTTCACCTCCTGGCAAATCTCTGCGGCCTTGGCCACCAGCAAACTGAAGCGAACCAGCGGCAGCGGTTGATTGAGTCCGCTGACAATTGAACTGACGTCCAGGCCGGAGGCGGCGGCGCGCACCAGCAAGGCCGGATCGATGGGCGGATCATAAAGCGGAAGTTGCTGAAAGACGCCCTGCAGATTGAGGCTGTTGTGAATCTTGAAGAGCCGGTCGGCAACCGTGCTCCAGTAGCCCAGAAGCTGGTCATTGCGGGGGACGCAGAAATACAGCGCGCTGCCGATACTGGGCAGAATCTGGGAGCCGTTGAGGGAGGTTCCAGAGCCGGACGGAGCCACCAGATCGAAGGGCATATCGACTTCCATATCGACCATGGTGTTGCCAAAAGCATCCAATCCGTCGGCCCGGAGTTGGTTGAAGGTCAGCGGCTTCACTGCGCCCTTCACGGGTACGGCCTGGGGCGCATCTCCCAGAATGTTGGCGGCCAAAATGTAAATCTGGGTCGCTTCGTTGATGGTCTCGATGGTGTACTGCTGGAACAGGGAGTCACCCCAGGCGATCAGGTTATCGAGATAGGCCATGACCGTCTTCAGCATGTAGGCCGTAGGCCGGTACTGAGCCACCGCCCAGGGTTGGAACGGGTTCTGCATCCAGTCGTTGATGCTGGCAACGGTCTGCTGGTAGAGTTGCGCGTCCTGCGGCTGCGACAGATTGACCAGAATATCCTGAATCATCTCGACGTCGGTGTACTGGAATGGCGCCACCTGCCAAAAGCGTTCCGGCGCGGGGCCGGGACCGTTGGCGGTGGGGTTGAAGATGTAGTGAAACCAGTTTTGCGCATCCTGATATTGCTGATTCTGACTGAGATGAATCGCGATCAGAAGCGGAGCGTGGAAGAAGATTTCCCAGTTGTAGATGGCATAGGGCCCCTGGGTGGAGAAGTCGAGATTTTTCACGGGCAGGGGACCGAGCACGTTGTCCGTGTCGGGGTCGTATTGATTGACGAAAAAGTCTTCGTAGAAAAACGGCAGCGGCAGTCCGCTGCGCAGGCTGACGCTGGCACCTGGGAGAAGAGTGACCGATGAGCCATCATTCGTCAACATGGCAAGCGTGGCGCCGGCAGGAAGAGTGACGACGGTCGAATCCGGCACGATGGTGCTGGTCACTGAATCCTGAATCCCACTTGGTCCCGAGGCAGGAATGAGGCCGGGCAGATTAAATTGGAAACCCGTGGCAGTCACCTGGACGCGGGTGGTGTCGGGCAATGTGAGCGGGGTTCCTGCCGTCAGGTTGACGGTGGTGCCGTCCGGGCGCTTCCCGCTTGCATTTGCAGTAAGCGTGGCGCGGGTGCTGTTGGGTAATACCGTAAACGGCACTGGGTTCGCCGTCGGCTGCGGTTGCGGTTGTGGCATGTAGAGTGTGTCCGATGCTTCCAGTTCCGAAACCCCGCCCTCCCGCAGGCGCTGGATGAGTGAGAGCATCATAGGAGGGGCATTGGGGGGCGGATTGGGGATCGCGGCGCGATCGCGTCCCACGTAGGGATGGAAGAACGGGTAGAACTGATACGCGACGCTCTCCTTGAGCGAGACGACAGTCGAGGCCGGCACCCATACGCCTTGCGTGGTGTACGTCTGATAAGGCCGGACGGTCTGGTCGATCGTGCCGTTGAAGCTCTGCTTGATCGCCGCCATGGATATTCCTCCTCTTGGGTTCCTGAATTAGAGAGCCTGGATCAGCCCTTTACCTTTGGGATGGATGAGATCCCGGTTTTTTTGGTGACGGTCTGCAACTGGCTTTTAGCGAGTCCGCTGCCGCTCACGACTGTGGAGTTGGGGCTTTGGCTGAGGCCGGAAGCGAGGGCCTGCGAACTGGTGACAGCGCTGATGCTGCCAGACTTGCCGATGAGGGTCCCGTTATAAAGGACGATAGTTGTCGGTGCCGTGAGCCAGTCGGTCGTCTCTGCCATGGCATACAACGAATAAGCCGGATCGGTGGAGAGTTCAGGGGACGGGCCGGCCGTGGGAACCTGCGCCATGACCGGAATGGAGTTGAAGATTTCCCCGCCGTCCCAGACTGAACTTGCTTGCGGATACGGGATCGCCCATCCTATCCAGTCCTGAACGGTCGATTCCTTCAGCCAGGGCTGCACGTAAAACGTCATTTCATCGGTCGTCTTGATATCGGACATATCCTTGTAAAAGAAGGGACTCACCAGACTCCCGGCTTGCACGTAATCGGGCTGGGTGGTAGAGAGGAACGGCGACGCCACCACCGGGTTGGAACAGGGGAGAAGTGCGAAGCTGTTGACCTCTTGCAGAATCGCCTCCGTCTTAGTTGAACCCGCGCCGCCAGAACTAAAAGTGCTCTGGAAGGTCGAGGTCAGCGAACCCGATCCAAGATGCAGAGTCGCATCGATGACTTTGGCGTCGTAGGGGTTCATGGGTGCTGAGCTGCCGAAGTCCTCAGTCATCACCAGGTCGCAGTTCTTGCTCGTGATTCGGAAAGAGTAGTTCGGCAGCGGGCCTTGATATGGACCTCCTCTTCTGTACGGCTCATATCGCCTGACCCCCTCCTGGAAATCAGGATCCAGGTCGTAAGCGAAGGGGAAATCCAGATGCACCTTGAGGGCTCCCTCGTTACCGTTCGCATCCACATCCTTGGTGATGCGGATATAAACCTGGCTGATGTCAAAACCGCTGCCGACGGCAATGGACGGATACTTCTTTGGATCGGAGGAAATGGGCGTGCTCCACTTGCCCTGGTAGTATTCGCACCAGTGAAGTTGCGGCTGAACCAACATTACTGGGGCAGACGAGACAATGCCGCTGACGATATCGCCCAAGCCCAGCTTGGTGATCGGCGTGCCGCCGGCAGGCGGCGGCGGTGCGGGCTGAGCTTGCGTAATATAAGTTACCCAGAACAGATTCAGCCGGCCCTTCCACACTGCAAGCGCGATGTGGTCGCCTTCGATCTTCGCGCTCACGGCTTGCCATCCGGACCATATCCCGCTGGTGTAGGTCCGGTAGAAATATTTGTGCGGATGGCTGTAGGTCCGGCCCAGCACATGCAAGGTGCTGATTCCGGCATTTGTCAGATTCTGGTCGAGATAGCTGGCGACCACGTCCAGCCGGGCACGCTGTTCCAACCCGGTCAAATAGTTCAGGAACGCCTGGTTGGCGAGGTCATCGGTGACATCGCCCTGCAGCAGATCGCCCTCCAGGCTTTCAAAAAGGTCGGTCATGCCAGTGCGCATCTCCGGCTCCATCCAATTCTCGGGATAGAGGAAGATCTCGCGATTGGCCTGCCACACACGGTAGCGCTTCATCCACGACCACCAGTCGCCATCGATGGCGGACGGGGAAATATTGAGCGCGGTGTTGGTGGAGTTGTCGTTCTCCAGATTGAGCAAGCAGCGCTGCACAAACGTCTGCAGCGACGACAGGGCCAGTCGCAGACGCGAGGTCTGCACCACTGGCTCCATCCCGGGATCGACCAGGAAGTACTCGAAGAGCTGATTTTCATTCTCCAGGTTGAGCGCATTCACCAGATACGCAACCAGGGCGTCGCGCTTCATCTTGCGAAGTGGGTCGAAGACCGACTGCGCGATGGGCAACCACTGGGAGGTCGTGTACTGCGCCTTGACCGCATTCTTCAGGTTGGTGGCGATCAGGTTCGGCGCCGGTGCCGAGGCCGGCGGCGCCAGAGAGGCAATCCCCGTGCACGCGGTAACGGCGGAGACAGGGATCCCCAGAATCTGAATGAGTTGCAGCGCCTGCCAGATGCGGCGGATACCTTTGTTGTCGCCGAAGTCGCCGATCGCTGTAACACTTTCCACCGTGCTGCCTCCTGAAACCGTCACCTGATCCTGAATCAGGCCAAAGTAAGTAGCGATCGCCCGCACATCGGCGACATTGCGCCTGGTCAAGGTAGCCAGAGCCGTCCAGGGAGCCTGAGGGTTGGTATTGCTCGTAAGACTTCCAGGCGGCACCTCGTTAAACGTGGTCCCTACGCCCTGAAAGACATTGATTAACCCATCCGTTCCTCCGGCGGGATTCTTGCGCAGGTCGGCGTAGTCGATCAGGGTTAGCATCTGCGCAAACAGGCTGAGCATGTTCGCATCGCTGGGCTGGATTGGCAACGAGCTCAGGCGCAGATTGCTGAACAGGGGCGCGTTCGCGATCATGTAACTGATCTCCCGCTCGTCGAGGCCGGTGGTTTCAAGAATCTGCAGAGCCTTGGCCAGCAGGGTGTAAGCGGAAAGAAAGTCATTGGCCGAGGTTTGCGGGCAGAGAACGATTTGATTCAGCGGCCCCTTGGGCAGGTTTTCGCCCTGGATGAGGAGTCTGGCGCCGTTGCTTCCGAGATTCGAGAAAGTGAGAGTGAATTGATAGAAGACGCCGCCCTGCAGCGTCACGAACTGGCTGATCTCATCATTATTTATGGTTGCCGCCGTGCTCGGGATAATGGGATTGGCCAGCAGCGCCGACGGCGAGGGCGCAACCAACTGGAACAAAGCGGTGGCGCCGACGTTGCCCAATTCGGCGAAGAACCGGTAGGGTCCGTCCGTCGGCACCTGCAGATAGCCGGTGAACTGGCAGCTTGCCGTACCTGCCATGCTGTTGGTCGGATCGGCCGTGTCCGGGTTCGCGGCGATGCCTGACGTCAGCAGTGTTCCCTTGATGACCGAGGTCGTGGAATAGTACGATGCGCTGACGCCTTCCTGCGCGAGACCAAGGAACGAGCCCAGCAGCGCTTTGCCGGGATTCGATGGATCCGAAAGCAGGGCTGTGTCGATCACCAAAGCCTCCGTCAGCGATGGATCGGACGAGAGGTTGGACGACAGCGTCTGCAGGATGAAGGCCAGCGAGAGACTCTGTGCCTGGAGCGGCAGGACCACTTGAATCAGTTCCGCTTTCGCCTGTTTTTGCGAGCCCGTGGCGTTCAGGCCCAGGAACGGCGCGACGTACATGTCGAGATCGGTGGCAACGACCGTGAGTAGACCTGTGGCCAGCGTGTCAAACAGCGCAACCATGCTGTTGCGAACCGACTGCAGCAGTCCCGTGGCGGTTGCCGACAATCCTGGCAATGCCGATAACTGGCCGCGCATAGCGTCGGTAAGAACACCCTGGCAGCTGATCGTCTGGGTCTGGGAAGGGGCATCATAGCTGAACTGCAGCGACGGCACCGGCGCCGTGATCGTGGCACTCTGCTGCGCGGTTGCCAGCGCGGTGAAGAATCCGTTCACATCCACCTGATTGGCCGCCGTCACTCCGGTGGTGCTGGCCTCGAAGGTTTGCACATTGGTCAGCATCGCCAGCAGGCTGCCGGCAAGCTCGCTGTAGGCTGGCTTAGCCTGCGCTTGCAGGTCATCCAAAATTTTCGAGAGTAGAGCAGCAAGCGCTGCGGAGGGCATGGCAACTGCATTGAGCGCGTTCTTGTTCGCGTCGGTCAGCACGCCCCGATAACCGGCCCACTGCAGTTGTCCTACTGCGTCATAGCTCAAGCTCAGCGCGGGGTCTGTACTCGTCAATTCTTCCACTTTGTCCGGCGGCAGCGGGACGGTGACAGCCGTCTCCACTGCCTCATACTCAACCAACCCGGCCCACACCCCGAGAATGTTTTCGAAGTTCTGGCTGAGCGCCACCGTTGCCTGTTGTTGCAATCCGTTCAGCAGTGCGCTGAACTCGGCGGACGAGTTGATGGTGAGCAACTCCGCCTTCTTCCAGTCCAGCAGCAGGCCGGTGTACGTGACGCTTTGAATCTGCGTGGTCGGATCGTAGCTGAAGCTAAGCTCGGTCTCCGCAGCAAACGGCGTCGCATCAATGGCCGTAGCTACTCCGCTCTGCGTCGCGGTCAGATCCTGTGCGTTGGTTAACAGCGCAAACAAGCTCTTGAGAATTGCGCTGGGGATCAGGGTGGAGAGCATCTGGTCGAGCAGAGTTTCGAGCGTACTCATCAGGTTGGCTGGCAGAGCATTCTGGCTCTGAATCTGCGCCAGGCCGCCGGCAGTCTCTTGCAGCAGCGTCAGGAGTGCGTTCTGATCGACTTGATATTTACCCACTGGATCGAACTGATGCCGTAGCAGATACTGCAAGTCTTCTACCGCGAATCCGCTGTTCTGGACTGCCCGCGCCTGCTGGACAAACAGGAGCGTCGTATTGAATAGCACATCGTCGTTGAGCACTGTAATGGCCGAGCCTGAAACCGGCTGGAACGGATTGATCCCAGACATTTGTTTCAGCGAGATCATGTCCTCCACATCCAGTCCGAGACACTTGGACAGGGTGCTGTAGCGGTAACAGATCGAGAGATTATTCAAGGTGAAGGTGGGCACCTGAACGGTCTGCCCGTTTTGAGTGACAGAAATGGTGTCCGCCGCGATTCCCGCGTCTGCGAAGATCGCCGTAATATCGTCGGATGTGAGGCCGAGGACGCCTTGAATCGAAGCCAAATGGGCCGAGAAAGTTTGCAGAGATGCAGCGGTCAGGTCGGCGACCGGAAGCGGGAAGTTCTCAGTCGGATCGTCGAAAGTGCAGTCGTTGTTCAATACGCTCGAGTTCATGAAGAGTTGGCCATAGAGCGGATTTGGTCCCTGGACCGGCAGATTGGCCCAGAGCGGAAGCAGCGCATCGCGTCCCATCGCCGGCGCCAGTTGTGTGTTCAGAGCGTCGAGGTGAGCCAGGTAAACCAGCGCCGTCTTCCACCCAGCCGTAAAGGCGGCGTTAAAGCCGGGGTGGGTCCATGCCGGCAGGTTCGCGGGAAAGAACGCCTGCAGCGCCCGGTCCACTTCGCCTATGGTCCATCCCAGCTTTTGCCACAAACGCACAAACAAATTGAACTTCAGGAAGTCGAGCGGCGCGGCTGGCGTTTTATTGTCGGCATATTGAAGTGTCGTCGCGCCGAAGTTGCATCCGCTGTCCGGGTCGGCGAGCACCAGAACTGTGCTCGAATAATTCGCCGGCAGAACGCTCTTCAGCCACGTGATGGCGTCGAAGCTGGAAACGATGTTCAGCGTTTTGTAGAGCGTCTGATAGCGCAACGTGATGGCGTTCAGTTGAGCCTCGAAGTCGGCGACCGTTGTAGCCGGTGGATTGCCTGTGGCCACAGTTGGCATCGCAGGATAGCCGGGCTGACCGGTGTAACTAAAGGCATCACTCATATCGATGCCCAGCCGCTGAAACTGATAGATCAGCGGATACAGCCCGGGATTGAGAAATCCAGTCTCGAGCAGGTCGGTGACTTGTTGGTAGGTCAGCCCAAGCACCTGCGCCAGATTCTCCGCCGAACTCAGCGGATCGAGTGTTGCCGTGCCGTTCAGCGCCGCTGTGGCACTGGGATAGCCATATAGCGTGAACCAGTTTGTCGACGCCGGCGACAGACCGCTCGCCGTCCCGGTGAGCACCTCGTAGTCGGTTGGTGAGATTCCCAGGCTCTCGGCAAAGATCTGCGCGCGATAGTACGGGTAACTATTGCCATCGGTGAATAGCTCAAGCACGTCGACTGGACGAAGCGTATCGAGCACTTGCGCCAGCGGCGTCTTGAAGTAGTTGAGGAATCCTCGCACCGTCTCGATCCAAAGGTCGAAGGGAAGATCCAGAGGGAAAAGCGCCTGCTTCAGCGTAGTGTTGTAGACCTGCGGCAGAATATTCTGCGGCTCGGCGGTCAGTTCCGCAGTCGTAGCCGTTCCTGTGTCATAGGCGAGGTTTGTGTCGAGATGCTGGTTGGCGATGAAGTATTCCAGAATCTCGTTGACCAGATCGATGTATGGCATTGCCGTGTTGGTGTTCTCGCAGGTAAGCGGCAATGCGCCGAGGTCAGGCCGGCGTCCAGGCAAGGACGGAGGCGGGGACACGGCTCCAGGCTGGGTGCCGATCAGAATATCGAGCGGCGTATACCCCGCGGCATTGGCAGCGGAGCCCGCAGCGCCGGTGGCGGGATTCGGCGGGCCGAGAAACTGGAGCACATCGACAAAGTACGCCGCCGGACTCAGCACCGAGGAGCAGTCCTGACACTCGCAATAATCCATGTTGCCGAAGAGCGTGGCAATGCTGGGAAACTGCTCGACCAGGGCGCTCTTGGCTGCCTGTTTTTGCGTGCTGCTGGCGGAGAGCGCATACACCGGCGGCGCGGTGTCCATGGCCATGGCCGACGAGCAGATATTGAATGTCACCGAGGAGACGGACTGCGCCTGACCGTAGACCCATTGGGCTTCTCCCAAAGGAAACTTGCTGCCGTACTGGTAGAGAAAGTCGTCCTTGCTGAGGGACGCAATCTGCCGCGCCGAGGTGAATCCCAGACTGAGCGCAGCCTGAAAAGATTCGGTGCTTGGGGTGATCTGATAGAGCCGGTGCAGCGTCTTGACGGTCTCCAGGCTATTGGCATCGAGGGCCGGCAGTTGGGCGGAGGACTTGGCTATGAAAGCATTCAACGGAGTACGGCCCAGGCTATATCCAAGCTGGGGGGCGGCGCGCAAAAAGGCTGTGGCGGGTGCGGCGGTCGCGGCGCTGACCGCGAGCTGCTGGCGTTCGATCATGCGTGCGGCAACTTCCGTGGGGAAGCTGAATCTCACCTTGCGCGCCAGATCGCCCGCGTAGGCAGCCAGCCGGTCCGCGGTGGTCAGGCCGGTGTAGATGGATGGGATCAGAGAGTCGAGTGTCCCGCCGGGCGGCACCACGCTCTGCAGCGTCGACTGCCACGTCGTGCTGAGGTCGAAGTCCTTGGTCGCAAGTTGTGAAAGATTCTCAATCTGTCCGATCTGCGACTGCAGCGCGCTCGCAAGCGCTAGGTTGTTGAAGGTGAGATAAAGAAATTTCCCCTGGAGCTTCATGGCGTTCAGCGTGTCGGAGGTAATACCCAGGTTGGCAGCATCGGTCCACAAATCCGCCGATGAAGGATTACTGAAGTAGAGACTTGCAAAAGCCGACTGCTGGGTCGCATTCTGCAGCTTGGCGGACAACATCGAACTAAAGGTTGAGACACCGCCGGGCGTAGTCGCCGCGAGTTGGTATTGCTTTGAGAAGGTTGTGAATTGGACGACTGTCGCGGCCACGTTTTCTTGGTTCATGCCGGCGATGCCTGCGCTGTTCGCCGTCGTCAGAGCTGCCTGGACGGTGGCTGCGGGCACGCTCGCCAGCGTGCCTGGATCGGTTGGCAGGCCCGCACGAAACATGGCATACAGCCCCTCCTGGTTTATCCCGGTGGTCGCGGTATGCTGCACCGAGAGTGCGCCCAGTGCGGCCAGGCGCGCATCCCAATTGGTCGACTGGTTCAACAGGGTCAGGTCCTGCCGGTTGGCGTTTTCCTGGGCTTCGGCCAGCTTCGCCACTCCGCCGATGCTCTGACTCATGTCCGAAGCAAACCTCTGGAACTCCGGCGCTAGCGGCTTTACCTTGGCGGGAACGACCAGGTTGAGGGTCTCCGCTTTCGCGGCATTGAATTTCGTAGTGGATAGAGTTACTTCGTTGCCGCTCGGGTCCAGAGTCCGCACCTGCAGGTTGGCGCCGCCGGATGCCGGCAACGCGTAGGAGATGGAGTAATTTCCTCCCGCGTCGGTAGTCGCGCGTCCGAGGACGGCATCCTTGCCTCCGAAGCCGATGTTGTAGAGCACGGCGCTTATTCCCGCCGCGGGCAGGCTGTAGTCGAAAACAAGCTTGCCGGTCAGCGCATATTTGTTCGAAGCCGGCGCAGCCGCGGACGGGCCGGCTGCCGAACCGGCCACCGAATCAGCCACCGAACCAGAGGCCACTTCAACCGGAGAGGTTGGAGTGGCGGAAGGCGCGACCGCCGGCTTCTTGTCCCCGGGCGCTGCCTGGGCGATGATGAACTGGACGGTCACAAAACCGACTGCCGGCACGGTCGCAGTCTGCGTCGTAGCCAGCGCAGTTCCCGTAGGCGTTACCGTCACCGAGTAAGGATGGCTGGTAGTTCGCTTCAATCCCCGCACATCGATGTTCTGCGACGCGTCGGCCGCGTCGATATAAAATGCGTCGCTCTCGCCCTGGAGCTTGCAGGCGATGTCCACCGTGCCGCCCAGCGGCTGATGCTGCGGGTTCAATACCTGCAAGCGCAGGCAGATGTCCTTCAGTTGTTCCGCCATTGTGAACACTCCTCAAATATCCGCGCAAAAACTCAGGCGACCGAGGCCGAGGTTCTCGCAGTCCGGTTCTGCCGCAAAGGTCATCAAAGGCCCACACCCGACTATGCTGAAATCTCTGCAATCAATTCTTGCAATGCTTCAAAGGCATAGGCCCAGTTGTGACACTTGAAGCTGCGCAGATCGACGATTGAAGCTTTGCAGTTGTAGCAGCTCAAATCGGCGATGGCGCGTGGCACTTCCACGTTGACGTATTTGCGCTCCCCGAGAATCACCTCGACCAATAGTGCTTTCTGGTGCGTTTTCGTTAATGCGGAAGAGACAATATCCAGCCAGTTCGTTTCCCGGCCACACTTTGGGCAGTTGCGCGCGTCGCCGCTGACCCAGAGTGGAGCGCCGATGCTCTTCTCGGGAATCCCGAGCAGCTTCTCGATGGTTCGCACGTCTTCGTCTTTAGTAACCCAGCGATGTTTGCCGGGCAGCGAGAGCGGCGAATCGTAGACTTGCTTGAAAATTTCAGGGCTCACCACGCGGGTGGTGGCCTGCGAGTTGGGATTAGTTTTGGCGGTCATTGCTTTCCTCCTCCTAAAAATAAGCTCCAAGGCGAGCCAGACTTGGCGAACTCTCTCCCCTACTTCTGCGGCCCTCGCGCCAGCTAAACATCAATCCGCGCAAATCGATGCTCTGCGACGCGGCGGCTGACGCTGCGGACTCAATACCTGCAAGCGCAGGCAGATGTCTTTCAGTTGTTCGGACATGGTGAACGCTCCTAATCAATCTGACTTGCGCAAAGTAAATGGTCACCACTCAAAAATAGGTGGGGTTCCAATTGGTCCCGCACCATGATCAGAGGGCACGCCCGGCGGAGGTTCGGGTATGCCCAGGTAGGCTCGCCCGGCAGGGGTGTTCGCATCGATGATGGTGAAGCCGCTCGGACCGCGATAGTCGGGATTCCTCGGCAATCCATAGAGAGGGACCCGGGTATCGCCGCCATGAAACCCCTGGATGTGCTCGTCGTGCGTCATCAACTGCCCGAGATCAGGACGGCCAGCCGTCTCGGGATTCGCCGCGGCGCTGTATGCATGACTAAAGTCAAAGCCGCGAGGCACCTTGCCCGTCTCTTCGAAACGTGCGACTGCCTCAGCACCGTGTTCTTCCAGCACGCTTGTGATGGTTTGCACATCTTGTACGGTCATCTTGCCGCTGGTATATCTTTCTTGCAAACCCTTTATGGCCAACTGCCTGGCGTTAGCCCTGGCCCCAGCCAACATCTCGCTGACCGGGCGAGTTGCACCACCTGCTTCAGCGGTCTTGCTTGCGGGAGCCGGATCAGACTTCGATCCCGATCCAGAGCCGGAGCCAAAGGATGAACCGCCGCCTTTGCCACCCCCACCCGCTGCGGACGCCATCATTGAAACCCAGCCGCCCAGAGGCGTTGCGGGGGCAGCAGGTAAAGCGGCAGCCAAGGTACGGGCGCCCGACGAAGCTCCAGATGCGAATGCAGGCTCGAGGAGCCCCGGTGCGTTTGCGGCGGCTTCGTCAATTGCACTCGCGGCCCTTGCCATTCCACCTGCGATGGGACCCGATGCGCCCGCGACCAGCCATCCCCCCGCCGCCATACCCAAATCTTTGTCGGCTTTACCTCGCACAACTGGATCGTTGGAGCTGCGGCTCCCGACCCACTTCGCCGCCGTAGCGACGGTAGCCGCGGCGCCAACCGCCAAGAGATAGGGTGCAGCCGCAGTCAGGGCGGGACCAACCACCGGAAACAGCACGACCGCGACCGCAGCCACAACGACGACCGCGAGTGCAATGCCGACGCCAATGGCAACACCTGTGAGAAAATCTCCGAAATCGCGACCATCTGAATCTAGGCGGTTGATTGGCTGGTTGCCGGCGTAGGAATAAAGATTGGTTCCGTTCTTAATCCCTAGTGGCTCGGAGGCCGTCCACCTTCCTAACCACGCCGCATAATAGCGAGCCCCGTAATAGTAGAGGCCGGTCTCTTCATCTTTCTCTTTGCCGGTATAGCGATAGCGTTTGAGGCCAACCTCCGCGACTGTTAGTCCCGCTTGGTAGGAAGCGCTCCCGTAGGGGTAATACTCTTCATAGGAGATCACCGCCGCCGTCTCGTCCAGTTCGAGACACGCGGTGCCCAGGTGATTGCTGAACTGGTAGCGGGTGGTGACCGAGGGCAGAGTGGCGGCAGGCACGCTGTTGTCGATGGTCGTGGTTTCGACCAATGCGATGCGCTGCTTGTCGTCCATCACGTGAAGGGACTGGCGCTCCAGCGTTACGTTTCCTTGCGCGTCATACTCCTGGTAAATCTCGCATGCGCCCAGATAAAACCGCTGCTTCAGCAGGATGCCTGCGCTGGAGAAAGTCGCCTTGCGCACGCGCTCTCCGGCGGCGTTGTAGACGTAATAGGTCTGCTGGCCCTGGTGGAGAGTGCCGTCAGTATCGGATGCGTTTACCGCCTGGCGTCGCGTCATGTACATCTGATCTTTGAAGTCCCATTTCATGGCTTGCAATTGCGGCATGCTGGTCATGTTGCCGTGGAGATCGTAGGAGTACTTCTCGACGAACGGCAGGTTGCCGGCAATGGTCGACGAGCTCAGCCGGTTGCTTACTTGCGCCGCGTCCAGCAGGCTGGCTTCGTTGTAACTGTAAGACCGCGTCCAGCCAGGATTGGCGGGATTAGTGCCACGATGGATGAAGCTGAGGAAGTTGCCGACTGGGTCATATTGATACTGCTCGTCGTAGATGCCCATCGCGTTGCCATCGCCCGGCTGCAGCAGCCCGGCGTGCGGTACGTCGTTGTACGACGTGGGTGTCGGAGCCAAAGGACTGTTGCCAGCGCCCAGCCCTAACTGCTCGCGTCCAATGGCCTCAATGAGCCGGTAGATGGCGTCGCAAGTGAAGTCGCAGCTCGGTTCGACTCTGGTGTTGCGAAAGAAGACGGCGTTCTGAATATCCGCGTCGTCCTGGATGTGGGTAATATTCCCGGTGGGGTCGTAGGTGTAAGCAAGATCCTGCACGGTCTGCTGATTTGCCGGAGAGGCCGGACGCGTGGTGGTCAAGGAGGTCAGGCGGAAGGTCTGCGGATCGTAGGTATACGCCGTATTGGTGCCGGCATTCGCGTAGGTGATCTGCAGGCGCTGGCCCTTGGCGTCGTAGTCAATGCCGGTGACGAAATTCGTGGACGCGGCGGCGCCCTGCAGGTTGACACTCACCGTATACAGCGCGTTGCGCTCGTTGTAGGTCGGGGTGGTCACACTGGCGTCCGCCGAGGTAAGGGCCGTGGGCCGGTTCAGCGCGTCGAACTGCGTACTGGCGGTATAGGCCGCCAGCAGCGTCGGAGCCGCTCCGCTCCAGTTCGTGAGGGCTTTGGGATCGGACACGAACTGCCGGCTGCTGCGCAGCAGATTCCCCTTGAAGTCGAAGGCTTCCTGAAGATTTGTCACCGGATTCAGCGCCATATTCGTGGTCAGTCCGGCAACATCCCCGTGTTGAAATACGCGCGTGCACAGGTTCAGCGTCTGGGCGGCCGCTCGCCCTTCGCCATAGATCGTGTTTTCGTAGCAGACCTCCGCCGCCAGCGTCCGCGGATCGGAGTTGGCCGCATCGGTCCCCAGCACATACAGATTGGTGGGCCGGCGCAGGGCGTCGTAAGCGGCGCGCCGGTTGTGTCCGCGATCGTCCCAGCTGCGGATGGTCTTTCCGGAGATGTCATTCACCATCCAGTGCTGCCCCGCCTCCATGCTCGACTGATGTAAGGCCGTGCCCAGCATGTCGTAGTCGTAGGTCACCACTTCGCGCCCGAGTGCGTCCGTAACCGAGCGCTGATAGCCCTGAATGTCGCGGTCGGTGTGAGTGGAGTATTTCCCGGCCGCCGCATTGTCGACGACCGTCAGCATGGCCCGGCCGAGCGCATCGAAATAGATGGTGGTGGGCGTGTTCGCGTGCGCCGCGGCTTTGCTTGCGGCGCTCTGTTCCTGCGCCCCCAAAGCTCCGCTGGATCGCTGCGTGTACCAGGTTGGCGAGTAGTCTGCGGGGGCCAGTCGCGTGAAGAAGTTTCCGACATCCGGGTCGGTCGTAGGATCGGTGACCCGCACCGTGTCGTTCACGTCCCAGTTCTGTTGGTGCCAGGGATCGAAGACGATCTTCTCGTAAGTTTGATCCGGGTGAACTGTGGCGACCACGCGGTCCGCCGGGTCGTAGCAAAGTATGGGACTGACACCGACCTGCACACCGAACTCAAACTGGTGGCCGAGCGTGGGCAGATTACTGAAAAAGGGGTCGTACTGTCGTACAGGCTTGCCTTTGTTGTTGAAAATCGTCCAGCCGCTGCCGATCCATCGCGGGTTGACCACGGGACCGCCGTCGGTCACCGGTCCGGGGTCGGCCTGCAGCTTCTTCTGAATCTCGCGCCCGAAGCCGTCCGAGTAACTGAAGTTGACCTGGATCGGACTCACCGCTCCCGCTTTAAGGTCGCTTTCGTGGATTTCACGAGCCAGCGTGGCGGCGAAAACCGGCTGCCACGCCGCCGGGTTCGTGGGCGCGGCCTGGCTGGACTCCACATATTGCTGAAGGTTGTAAATGATGCGGGTGGTCGCAGTCCCGAGCAGGGCGGCGGCCAGAGTGTGCGGATCAGCTGCGGTAAAGAAGGCGTCGATTTGCGCCTGCGTCAAGTCGACGGTAAACGTGGTGAACGAGTCGCCGATGTTTTGCCCCGCCTTCCCCATGACAGCGGTCCCGGCCATCAGGCCGAGGGCGTCGAATTGTGCGGCAGTCTGATTGCCATTCGCGTCGGTGACCAGCACCGGCGCCAAAACCCGGTAGTCGTTCTGCGCCTGGACGACGTTCCCGACAGCGTCGGTGGTGGAGATCACCAGCAGGTCGTGGGGATCGTCGTAGGCCGCCGTGGTCGCATTGCCGAAGGGGTCGACAAAGCGCTGCGGAAGATAGAAGTGAGCGGATGCGACCGTGCTTTCCTGCAGGGCGGTGCCGGGGGTGGGCGAGTAGTACACCCGGGTTGCGGGGATCCACCAGTTTCCGTCCGCATCCAGATCTACATACCCACCGCCGTCGGCTGCGGTGCTGCCTAGAACGGCTGCGGGCGTCGGCAGCAGCGCCGTTGCGCCGCGCGTAAAGACCAGCGGAACGAGTCCCGCGGTGAGCCCCTGCTTGTAACTATTCCCCGGAAGCGCCATCGACTCCAGCGTTCCCAACTGCAGCAACGCATCCGGATTGCCCGCTAATTGTCCCAGATCGTCGGGCCGGTACAGAGTTCTGGTCGAGTTCAGCAACCGCCGATAGGGCTGGCCCGCGTTCAGGCCGGTGGGATTCAGGTTCTCGAAGGCGATGTCGTGTGCGCCGTCGCTGGCCGCCGCGACCAGCGCCTGCATCTCGGCGAACGCGAAAAGATTCGTAAAGTTGGGCAGATCGGCTGCCGGCTGGCACTGCAACAACTGGTAAACGTTGGACTGGGCGGGCAGAGGCGTGCGGTTGACATCGTCCCCAGCGACAGCGTTGGTAAACGAGTTCACGCTTGCCGTCGCCAGCAGCGTTTGCTGGCTGGCCTGGTCGTCCGCGCTGAGCGTGGGATCGAGGAAGCGCCGCCCGTAAGCAATGGAAACCGACTGCAGTGGATTGCCGTACCCATCCACGGCAAGAGTCATCGAGTGCGTCACCCTGGGATCGGCGGCCAGCGTCGCTCCGGGGGGCGGCGACGATGGATCGGCAAGCGTGTCGCCTACCACCGGAGAAAGCTGCCGCTCATAGTGCAGCTCCAGCGCTTCGCGCGAATACGTCAGAAAAACTCCGTAGGGATTTAGTCCCTGCGGCTGAAGCACCTCGATCATGTAGTTCTTCTCGGAGGTGGTGTACGGTCGGTCGGCCGCCTCGGTTCCGTCCAGCGCGTAGACCTCGCGCCGCAACACAGAACCGCGTAACGCACGGCAGGCCTCGCGCATCTCCTCACCCGAAAGGTCATAGGCCAGCCGGCTCCCGTCGGCCAGCAGAAAAGTCGTCGGCAGCACGGTGTCGGGCAGAAGCAGGGCCTGCGTCTCCGCCGGGCTTAGCCCTGCCAGTCCTGTGGCCGCATCGCCCTCGCGGTAATACTCCGATTGCAGCTGCGTCGAAATCGAGTATGAGTTAAAGAAGAACCCCGTATGGAACCAGGTCTTGGTCAGCACCGGAGGCACATTCGACGCGGCGTTTTCATTTGTTGGCTGGGGCAATGCAGAGGATACGTTGAGAGTTGCAAAGTCCTCGGTATCCCATTGATCGACCCTGGCGAATCCGCGAAACTCCCGCTCAATGCCATCGTAGTATCCGTGATGGTAGGCATAGCAGGTCACGAAGCGGTTTCGGCTGATCACGTCAACGGTCTCGATTTGCTCCACCACCTGCACCGGGAATGGCAGCCGCGTGATCCAGGGGGTTCCGGCCAGCTTGTCGGCCACGTAAAACTTGGTGGAAGGGGCGTACCGAACCGTCGTCTCGGCGCCCAGGTTGTTCACCACACCCACCAGCAGATGAGGTTTCACTCCCCCCATCAGGTCGATGTAGCGCATCGGTGCTCGCGCGTTTCCCGTCAACGGAGACGACCACACCAGACAGGCCGTGCCGTTTCCCAGCAGGTCCAGCACAGCTGCGGAAGAAGCGGTGTCGATCAGGGGAAAGTGGCCTAGAACACGCCGCTCGGCAAAGTTGTTGCCCGACTGGCTGAAGTAGATGTCAACTTCGCCGGCGGCGAAGTAGAGGATGTCGGCGGTTCCGGATCCATCAATATCCGCCAGATGAACTCTGCGCGCGTCGAACACTTCCTGCCGGTCGAAACGCGGCAACCCGTCCATGGTGACCTTCGCTCCGAAGCGTCCGTAGCCCAGGTTTGGCCAGTAGCACACTTCTCCGACACGAATCCGTACCAGATCGGTCAGGCCGTCGCCTGACATGTCGGCCAGAAAGATGGACTCCGTCCCGTCGGCGAAGACCAACTGCGGACCGGTCTCCTCATCAAGGGATTGCGGCACCCGCTGGGCCTCAGCAAAGCCCTCGGTCGAAAGCGAGTTGTGCCACCAGAAGACATCGTCCTCGCTGATCAGCGCGTCGGCAAAACCATCGCCGGTCAAATCGATGAAGCGCAGATTCGGATTCCGCCAGTCCACCACCGGCATCGACTGAAACGGCATGAACGGCTCCCAGCCGAATTCCTCTGTCCGCTCGAAGTAACCGGGAGTGGGCCCATCAAACTGGACCAGCGAGAGAAAGCCATCCCCGGAGAGTCCCAGCAGTTGCTGCCGCCCTGAGCTGAGCGCAGCCAGCGAAGGCAACTGCTCTACTGTTCGTACCGGAGCGAACCGCGGCAGTGTATGAGCAGCAGCGCCCGTCCCCTGCACATTGGACGGGCTGAGATTCGCCTTGTAAAACCACGCTCCGGCCTGCTCTGTGAGAATTCCAGAAACCCCTTCGCCGTCCAAATCAATCCAGCGGTAGTTCGATCCGTCCATACCACTCGGCAGGTTCATCTGGCTCTCGGGATCCAGATCGCGAACCGTCTCATCGATCACCGCTTCGGTGTAAGTGAAATCAATTGGCGGCAGCGCCTTCGAAACGTACCCTCCGGCGCCATTCCGCGTGTACCCGGACTGCGAAGCCGACAACAGATACGAATAGAACGGCTGACTCGGATCGGCAGGCAGGCTCGATGCATGCACCAAGTCAGTCGAGCGCACCAGGCAGTTCACTCCAATGTTCGGCACCGTGGGAAAATCGTGAAACATCAGCACGCGCTGGCAGATCCGGTAGGTTCGGACCTCAAAGGTCGGTCGATAAGTCGAGAAAGGGTCGAAGCGGCAGATCCAGGGCTGAATCTCAGCTGACGTGGGGGCTTGGGGATCGTGTTCCCCGTAGTCGAAGACCACCTCAAAGCACCAGTCGGTCGGCAGTGGAGTCTCGCCGGCGGCCGTCAGATCGGGAAAGTACGGAGTGCGATTTCCGTAGCAGACATACTTGAGGTAACGCTGCGCGGATCGTGAAAGCGTAGTTCGATTCCGCTCGTTCGCCTGGCTGAGATCGATGCCGCTCGAGTCCTCGGCCTTGTAACTGTAGGCGATGACATTGCCCTTGTCGTCATAACTCTCACTGATCAGCCAACTGAAGATGCGAGTCGGATCGGAGGGGTCAGCGATGCGGCTTTCCGCGCTCTGCCCGAACAAGCTGGTTATATTCTCCTTTGAGATCGTCCGCCAGAAAACGTCGGAGCTATCGGAAGAGTTGGCCCACCGCTCAATGCGAGCAAAGAGTCCCTCAACCCGCGGGCGGTATCCCTGAACGGTGTATTGGTTACCATAGAGGGACCTCGACGAAGTGTCCAAGGTCCACTTGCCCCCCTTCTCGACCAGCGACGGCATCATATCTTCCGCGCCCGAAAGCAGGAATATGTCGGAATTCTCCGGATCGTTGTATCGTGGCAGCCCCTTATCTGTCTTCCGCGTCACCGCCGGAAGTTGCATGGACCAGCCAAATCCGAATGTGCCGTTGCCAGCCCCGGAGTTATAGGAGAGGGCAAGCTGTGGTCCAAACCCTGAGCGCCCGGGGCTGGTGTAAATCGGAACTGTCAGCGACCCTGTGCCAGTAACTGGATTTGCGGCAAACTTCTCACCGATCCCACGAATGGCCCCGCCGCCCTTGGGCAGTGCGAGATGCGGCGCGTTGGTCGGCGCGCTTCCGGGCAAAGAACTGTTCGGCTTCAAAGTCCCATTTGTGGGCTGATCGGCCATGCCTTACTCCATGCGGGATAGTGAGCTTCCGTGCTCAAACGTTTCTTCTTCTGAGACTAATAAATTAGTTGAGAAAATCTGTGCGCGAACGAAGCAGCGGGTTGCCAGACGTTAGCGGTCGCTGGTGCCACACCAGACTGTCGTGACTGGTGTCATACGCAAAAGGCCTCCCGTATGCCTGCCTTGTGCAGCACGGGGATCGTGAGATGGACATCCAAATTTCCAAGATTTACCATGTCGAACGGTCCGCCATTCCCGCTACTAACATGGAGGTAATGTCGCTTGCATTTGAGCGGGTGCGACACCAGTTGCCTGGATTACGATCAGAAAGAAACCCCGCGAACAGAGCCTCTTATTTCTCGTTCTGCTCGACGAAGAGGTGTCCTCATTTGCGAGCACCGTTCGTCAGGGGAACTGGTCAGATAAGGAAGTCCGAATACTCCATTGATAGCCTGCTGGGGCTGAGAGGCAGTTCGCGTCCCGACCTTTTTAGGATCTCCTCGCTCTGAATTGGGGACTGGTTCTAACAGACCACTGCTCAAATATGACTCCTGAATGGTTTCTGTTACTAATTACGAACACTGCTCGACTCAATCGGTGGAATCTCAAAAATCCATGCGCCCTCACAGCTCTATTTTTCGCTGCTCGTTACGAATTACGAACAGGCGCCAGCCGAAACCCGCTACAAAGCCTGGCGCATCGCCAGAAAACTAACGTGGACGAACCCAACTCCCCCTTGGGGTTTCCGAGACCGCGCGGAGCCTGGGACTCTGCTCCGAGACCACCACGGGAGGATTTCGTCGGTTGCAGGATATCAATCGACCAACGGGGCGGGAACTTTTCGGAGAGAATTCGAGCAAATCGGAACACAGCCCAAGTCAAGAATGCTTCGTGAGTGTGCGCTCGCTTTCATACCGGACACGCAGACGCTGAAACTGATTCAGCCAAGTAAAGATCCTTTCTACTAACCATCGCCAGTGTCCCAAGCAACTGCCGCGTTTCACAAGACATGGAACGATATATCGAAGGCGCAGAACCTTCAGGCAGTCTGTCGGTGAGAAAGTTTCTCGCTTCACCAATCCAGTAAAACCTTCGAACCGCGCCTCCCTGCTGCAAACGCTCTATTCGTGGAACCAGCGGGTCACTCGTTCTCTCGCCCGCGGGCACTTGCACGTGGCGAATCAGCATCGATCGGCGAGTGAGCGAAACTTCGACGCTGCGGTCAACGGGATGTCCTACTGCTTGCGACCTCTCCGGAGTTTGCAATCTCGCTTAAGTTAGCGCTTATGTCATAAGCGCTAACTTAAGGGCCGAACCCCTTTAGCGCCGTCAACCAGTCATATGGCGGAAATCGGCAAGCTCTGAGTTTCTAGGCCGGCTTCGGGCCCGCGGCCCTCCGCTACTTGGCAGGCGGATGGGGTCAGCTGGCCCAAGTGTTCGGCGGTCATATCTTCGGTATGGCTGGCGATGCCGACTAGATTCGGACCCTATTATCCCTAGGATTATTTGAAGGACGAAAGCTCCTTCTGGCCCGAGGTATCATGTTCGCGAAGGCGGTGCGCAATGATCGGCCCTGAGTCAAAACTAAGCAGTTTCATAGACGCGATCCGCTCCCGCGATCGAAAGCTGGGCGACGAACTGCAATCGAAGCGAGATAGGACGCCGCAGACTGCGTTTGAAGTCCGGGGTGCAGGCACCGGCACTTTCGCGCTCGAAACCATCGTGCTGCGAACCGGCCGCCCGGTGCTCGCGGTTTCCCATGACGAGCCTCAGTTGACGTTCCACGATACTGAAAGCGAAGTATGGCGCGCCCGCCTCGAGAAAGCGCGGCCGCTCTTGATACCCGCGATCCGCGCTGTCGGACGCATCGAACTGCAAAATAATCCACGCTTCGATTGGGTGGGTACCGGATGGCTCATTGATGACGCCGTTATCGTCACCAACCGCCACGTTGCGCTGGAGTTCGGCCGCGCGCGCGGCGAGGGCTTCGTCTTCCGCGCCAGCCCAGGCAACCTCGACATGAGCGCGTCCATCGACTTCCTGAAGGAAGTTGCGAACCCGGACGAGCGCGCCTTCCAGATCACGAAAATCCTCCACATCGAAGGCGAAGACGGTCCGGACCTTGCATTCCTACGCGTCGAAGGTGATGGACTGGCGCCGTGGATCAGCCTCGCCGGCAAGCCTCGAAGCAGCGAGCAACTGGTGGCCGTCATTGGCTACCCTGCCCGCGACAGTCGCATCCCCGACCAGTCGCTGATGGACCGCATCTTCGGTGATGTGTATGACAGCAAGCGCCTGGCACCCGGTCAGATCACCGCGAACGCGGAAGGCGAACTCGAGCACGACTGCTCGACGTTGGGCGGCAATTCAGGATCGGTGATTCTCGACCTCGCCACCGGCGAGGCTGTAGGCATTCACTTCGCAGGCCGTTTTCTCGAGGCCAACTTCGCGGTTGCGGCTCCGGTGCTCCGCGAGAGATTGCGGGCTGTGCTCTCGGGAGAGGCGCGGCGCAGGTCGGCCGCGAGTGTCGCGTCATCGCCGACATCCGCCGCAGTGGCGACTGTGACCCCGCCCGGCCCGGCATCGTCCGTCGTCTGCACCATTCCCCTCAGCATCACCCTGAACATTGGCCCGCCTCAGGCGTCCGGCGCGGCTGTCATCGCCAGCATCGCAACCTCCGGGGCCGAACGCGACGTTCCGATGACCGAGGGCAAGCGCGAGGACTACAACGGCCGCGAGGGATACCAAGAAGACTTTCTCGGCGCCGAGCGTCTAGTGCCCCTGCCCAAGGTAGTGCATGACGCTGACCAAGTGGTGCAGTTCGAGGACGGCAGCAACACCGAGAGCGTTCTGCGGTATCAGCATTTTTCAGTAGTGATGAATAGGCAGCGGCGTATGTGCTTCTTCAGCGCCTCCAACATCGACGGTAAGCTCTCACGCAAGGCAACGCGCACCACATGGCGTATCGACGGGCGCATCGACAAGAACATGCAGATCATGTATGAGTGCTACGGCAATCCGCCGAAGTTTAGCCGCGGGCACATGACGCGCCGCGAGGACCCGGTGTGGGGAACAGCCGCCGAGGCACTACTCGGCAACTCCGACTCGATGCATGTCACCAACACCACGCCGCAAATGCAGAGCTTCAACGCGCCCATCTGGCTGGGGCTGGAGGACTACGCTCTGCAGAACGCTCGCCAAGACAAGATGAAGATCTCCGTCTTCACCGGCCCGGTGTTGAAGGCCGATGATCCCGTGCGCTTCGGCGTGAAGATTCCGCGCTCGTTCTGGAAGGTGATCGCGTTCATTCACGACGACACGGGTGAGCTGACCACCACCGGTTACGTGGCCTCGCAGGATGAGCAATTGCCGGAGTTCGTCTACCGCGACTATGACACGTGGCAACGGTCGCTATCCTGGATCGAAGAGAAGGCAGGCATCTCGTTCGGCGAGCTGACCAAGCGTGACCCTCTGAGCCGCGGCGTGGAAGCTCTCGACGCGCCGCTCAACGAATTTCAGCAGATTCGATTCAAGGACTAGACCAGCACGACCGCTAAGCCAGCGCGAGACCCATTACATCCCCATGGCCGGTTTCGCCGAGATGCTGGACGATTGCCGACATGCGCGTCCCGTAGCTCATTCCCGGCGCGAACCATTTGCCCGTCAGTGGTGAGGAACCAATATGGAGCGCCGCCAGCCGAAAGTTCACGGTGAAACACGGCGCGCCCGAAGAGCCCGGCTCGGTATTTACATCATAAGCGATCTGCGCAGAGTCATAGTCACCCGTCGGCAGGGCCTTTCCACTAGACAACTGCAGCGGTCCGCCAGCGGCGTGGTGTAGAAGAAAAAGGTGGTCGAGAGGCCTCACCGTGTCGAAGTCATACAGGCTAATCCAGTTTCGAAGTGCGTCGGAGGGGCCAGCCTGCGTGCCGCCGATGGGCTGCGTTCCGGGTGAGTTTTCCAGGCGAAGCAGACAGTAGCCCAGCCCACCTTGCGCGTTATATGGGTCGCGCGAGACGAGCCAGTCTTTGGCCATGTGAAACACCGTTCCCACTGAGACCGCACCTTTGCGATCACCTCGGTAATCGAATTGGAACTGCACGTCGATCGGAGACACCGAGCCATCATGCACGGTTTGTAATACGTGGTCGGCCGTAAGCACCAAGTCGGGGCCGACCAGGAACCCAGTTGCCACAATATCCGGATATCCATACTGCCGCGAGTCGACTTCCACCCGGCAAACCTGTGTCTCGATGACGCCAAGCCGGCCTCGCCACACACCGGCGTCTAGCTGCAAGCCAGTCGGCGAAATGATGGATTCAGGCGTGAGGGTCGTAAGGCCGAGTTCGCCGGCAATTTCGGCGACGTTAGCATCGGACGGGTTCGCCTGCCGCATGCTTTCCACCAGATTGGCGAGCGAGCCTTGCCGCGCTACCCATTGAATGACCTGAGCAATCCTTAGGTCCAGCGGACCGTCCGCTGCGACGGCATCGAGATTCATGTTCAGCCGGGAATGGAGGAACCGCTTCAGAGCGTCCGCATTGGGCAACGTCCGAAGCATTGCTTCGCGAAGCCTTACCTGCACATGTGCACTCGCCTTTGGCGACCGAGCTTCGAAGCGCGTCTCCTCGGGCTGCGGCGCTGGCGGTGTTATCGCGGGAGTGACTACCGCCCGCATCAACTTCGCAAAGGCATCAATCACGGACTCAGGTATGAACTGCGCATTCTCGTCGAGCAGGCGGCACAGTGTCCGCTGCACGACGTCAGGGGGCGAGGTGAGCAGGAACTCCGACCACGACGCCGTAACGCCGCCGTGGATAGGCACGCCCAGTTCCTTCGCCAGCGCACCGGGCTCAGCGTCTCGATCCTTGGAGAACGTCACGTCAAAAAAGGTGATCTGCGATGCCAGTTCCCGCAACTGTCGGTCCGCACCGCTACGCGGCACGCCGGTTATCTTCAGTACCCGCGACAGGCGCGCCACATCGGCGGCGCGGAAACACGCGGCCGCCCATCGCGAAACGTCGGGACGGCGGACTAGGTCGTCGTCCGACAAGCCGTCGAAGGTGGCCTGCAGTTCGGCCTGCGGATCCGACTCTGTCACAATGGGCAACGAAAATTCCCTTGTGAGCGCGATAGCGCGAGCGAGGACGCTGACGCGGTCCTCGGGTTCCAGACGGCTCTGGCAGAGCGCCTGAAGCCGTGAGGTGAGCCAGGGAGCCAATTCAGGTTGCCGCGAAGCAAAGGCCAGATCTGCAGCCTGCAACATAAGATAGAGGACCTGACGCCGCGAACCGCTGGACAACCCCTCGCCAATACCGCGGTCGAGTGCTGTAAACGCCTCCAACGAGCGACCCAGTCGCGCCAGCGCCGCAGCCTCCAACGCGAACAGCGGACTGTCGGACGTGCGTTCCGCCCTGCTGGTCAGCAGGACGAGAGCCTGCATCGCGTCGCCGTGAGCCAGCAAGTCGGTCGCTTTACGCTCAACGATCTCTTCGTAGTCCTCAATGCTCGCCAGGTTGCGCGTCTCTGCATCGACTTCATTACCCAGGCGCGACCCGAGATACGCGCGGATGCTGCCCGTAAACTCCTCGAAAGCATCGCGAAGATAGGATTCGACCCCCGGCAACCAGCGAGACTCCACGACGCTGCGTTCGTGGCCGAGAGCCAAGCGGTGGTATATCTCTTCCGCGCGCTCACGCGGCGTGCCGGGCCGGCCGGCGTAGTAGTCCACAGCTGCCTGATGAATTTGCGCGACCTTCTGCGGCTCGTCCCGTTGCAGCAGACCGAGGACCTGCCGGCGCAACTCGGGGCGGTGTACGAGCACACCGTCGGACTCCCTCTGCACCAGGGACACCTCACGGCCGAGCTCGTCGAACAGGATTCTCGCGTCTTGAATGTTCTCCAGCCGCATGGCACAGGGGCCGTTCAACACCTCGAGGATCAACTCGGCGGTGATGCGGCGGAGCACTAACCCGGGACCGGCGATCTGCCGCACGCCATCGTCGTGGATGTGGCCGAGAATGCGCTTGTAAAGCTGGCGCTGCACATGGGCATCGTCCAGCCGCAGGAAGAGGAACTCGCGCGTGGCGACGCCTAAATCCGAGATGGAGCGGATCCCCTCGCGAACGACAAGGTCCGCTGCCAGTTGGAGGTTCATGGGACTTCCGCCGATCGACTTCGCGATCTGCGCTGCCAGGCTGGGGTCGGAAACGCCGCGGGCCTGAAGATAACCCACAGCCGCGCCAACATCGAGCCCGGCGAGTTCCATGTTCTCGGTGCTGCGACCGAAGACGGGCGCGCGGCCAACAATAATCGCGCAAAGGTTGAATACCGCTGACCGCAGCTCGTCCAAAAGGTTCCACACCGCGGACACTTGTTCTTCGGAGCGCCACTGCACCTCCTCGAAAGTGTCCAGCACAATCACAACCGGACGGTCGGCCGCTCCCAGTGATCCCACCAGGGAGGAGAAATCGCGCACCGCTACGAAGATGTCCTGCGGCGACATGCGCGGTGTGCTTTGTAGGTTCGCCGATTCTCCGACACTGGCTGACGGTGCAGTCGTTTCGGTCGTGCGAAACTTGGCCCGCCAGTCGGCGCGAACCCGTTCACACCTTTCCTGGGCGTCCGGATATTCGATGCCCAACTGGCGCACCGCTTCTATCAGCAGCGTCAGCGGCTCAGCGGCAGTGATCTCGGGCCGGTCGAAATCGAGACAGGCAAACGGGAAGCGGTCGCTCTGCAGCGCTCGGGCGTGCTCGAGGATGAAGCGCGATACCAAGGTAGACTTGCCCACGCCGCCAGGGCCATAGATCAGAAGAGGAGCCTTCGCCGTTAGCGTTTGCACAACCGTCCGGCGCAGCACTTCGACAAACGAGCCGGGAGGCACCACGCCGACATATGACCTGAGACGCTGGAGCTCGTTTTGACGGCCGCGAAAGAATTGGCCGGCGAGGTGCTCGAATGGCTGCAACAGCTTCAACCACTCCGCGCGTCGCTGAATGATAGCCGGATCTGGAAGATTGCCGAAATCTGCCGGCAGTAGCCAGGCGGCTACCTGCTGTAGCGCTGTGATCTCCACCAAGTTCTGTTCTTCCACCAATTTTGACTTGCCGCTCAGGTAAGCCTCCAGGCACTCTTGCAGCGGCTGGCGGGGACGGTCAGGATTGGCATCGAGCGCGGCTTGCACTCGACCCGTTTCGCGCAATTGACGAAGCGCGGCTATTCGGCGCTCGGGCAGGAGAACCCACTGCCGTTTTGCATCGGCCCCGAACTGCGGGGCGGAGGCTGCAATCAGCTTTTCACGGTTGTCCTCTGCGGGCGCTCCGGGCACCGGCTTGAGGCCTTCCACGTCGAAAGAGGCCAGCACCGACGCAGCCTCCTGCAGTCCTCCGACTGCTGCCAACGGCTCGGGAGCGGTCTTTATCCCGCGCCGGCTGGCCAGCCTAGCGCTGACCGCCGCAACAAAATCCGCACTGATGGGGCTTTGTTCCCTCACCAGTGCCCCCCCTCCAGCTTTGCCAGCTCGCGGCTCGCAACCGGGCCGAGCTTCGCGACAAAGTCAGGATCGTTAGGGTCTACTTCCTCCAGCACCCTCTGCACGATCGCCACGACCTTGTCCTGATCCATCGGGATTCGCATCTGGCTGAAGGCGAGGCCGAAGAACTCGACGATCTCGTTCAAGCCGATGGAGCGGATCGCCTCTTCCTCAAGGTGATTGCCTACCTGCGCCGGAAGCGAATCCTCAAAACCCAGCAACACCATGCGGAAGTGGTGCAGCGTGAGGTTGATGCGATTCGCAAGTTCGCGGATGAGATCGAGCGATGACAGCGCGAGTGGCACAGCATGGAAGGCGTCAACGACGATCCACACCTGGTGCGGCGGTCGCGGCGGGATCTGCTGTAACCTCTGGCGCTCCAGAAGGCGAGCGGTGCCTTCGAAGAGGTCGCAGAACGTCAGCACCCAGCGCGACCACGAGCCCTCAGTCGGCGCGTCCGGTAGCTTGAGGTCGTTATAGAGCAGCAGATGGACCAGCTTTTCCGCAATGTGCCAGGCCTCGATCGGCGTCTGCAACTTGGCCATTCCTCCCGACACGTACGCGCCATTGCCGGCCGAGTCGTTCAGCAGGAACTGCGACGGGCTTGTGACCGTGATTGTCCATAGGCCGTTCGCTCCGGTATTGCCGCCAACCCCCTCGACGGAGACCGTATTGCCGGAGGTGAATCCGTGCATGCGATGCGTGACGATCTGAATCGGAGTCTCGTTGCTTGCACTCGCCACCTGCACTCCCGCCATGCGCGCAAAACTCTCCAGGTCGATGCTGGTCAGGGTGAAGCCCCCTTGTTCCTGTTCCAGGTACGACAGCAGTTGCAGGGTGTGCGTCCTGCCGCTTCTCCGCGGCCCCTTGACGACCAGCAAACGCTTGCCGTACGGGTTTGCCATGGCGCGCAGATATCCGCGCAGGTCGGTGCGATCCACCATGACATTGCTGCCCGTGAGCCGGCATACCTGGAAAGGATCGATGCGAGCTACCGCGGCCCAAGGACGCAACTCCTGCTGAATTGCCAGCAGTTCGTCATCCGGAACTTCCGCGAGAATTCGCGCAATCAGCTCCATCAGCCAGCCGTCAGCCGCGGCGATTGCAACGATCGAGGCGACATTCTCCTCGTAGGTAAGATTCCCCTTCTCCAGCCCGTTGTACGAACGGCCGACATCGCCCAACACGGTATCGAATCTCGCGGGAGTTCGATAAATGGTCGCCAGCGCCGCTTTAAGGCGGGTCGACTGCTGGTAGTTAATGGCAATGGCACGGGGCATGACGTTGATCCGACGGTCTAGATTATCCCCCCAAACACCTGTTGTTTGTTGCGTTTTTGCAGCAGAGCTTCGATCGCTGCCAGCGGCACTCCCTGGTTGAATCGCGGTATTTGACCCAGAACGTACTTGGGATCGCCGCTGTGATGGAGCGCCACCCACGACCAGTCCGGACCGAAGCAAGGCGACCCGGATGACCCTGGCTGGGTCGTGGTCGTGTAGCGCACGCGCGTCCCGTTGCCGTTGATGCCGATCACCGCATTCGAGTCGATCGCAACCTGCATGGGACTGCCGTCGGGGTGCTGAACGATGTAGAGCGCCCGCTGCGCGAGGAAATCATGCGCAGTGCCGGCAGCGTCAATCCATCCGCGTTGGATTGCCTTCGGATCACTCTCCCCGGTCTTCCCTCCCAAAGGTTGGTTGCCGGGCTCACCTTTGACGCGCAGGATGGCGTAGTCCAGTTCCTCCGGCGTGGGATCGGTAGGATCCACCTTCCCGTCCTCGACGCTATAGGGGCTCGCATCGTACAGCCAGTCTTTTTCGAGGGCGAACACGAGCCCCCTTTGGACGGCAACACCGTCGTCGAGCACCTTGTAATCGAAGCGCAGTCGCACGTTGGAAGGAGGATAGTCGCATCTCTCGATCGCCTCGATGACATGGTAATTCGTAAGCACAGCATTGGGGCCGACGAGGAAGCCGGTGCCGCGCGCCACCTTGTTTGGGTACTCGATTCGGCACACCCGTCCCTCAATTTCTCCCAGGCGCTGCCGCCACTCCACTATGTTGTAGGTGCTCTGCGACTGCTTAATCTTAAGCTCAAGCTGGGGACCTTGCACCGGAGCCATTCCCGTGAGCGCAGGAGCGACGATGCCTGGCGCCATTCCGAATTGCGTCGCGAACTCGGTGAGTCCGACATCGCCGCTCACAATATTTCTCGCTTCGCGCAGCAGATCATCCCACCAGAGAAAGCTGCTGGCGTCGTCGACCAGATGTACGATTACATCCGGCACCGTGTCGTCTCTTCTCTCGAAATGTTCGTATGTACGACCAAGCCGGAATTGAAGAAAGTCGGCGAGGCGATTTCGTGTCCTAAAGATTACTTTCAGAAGATCCGAGAATTGGCCGATCTCTGAATTGGTTAGATGGCGCATAGAAATATCGCTACATCCTAGCACTGCCACAAGAGTGCAGGAGGCGGAAGCTGTCCAACGCTGACTTGAAGCACCATTGGTTGGGGGGGCTGCGGTCCGAAGCATGCTCGCTTTGCCGGTTTCGACCAAATTGGCATAAGACTTCGAGCTACATCACGAAGTAGGCGGAGAGTGTTACTTAGACACGGTGGCGGCCTCACCGGAGGAATTCCGTTTTCGTTGGACCGATTCCGGAGGCGCCAGAAGCGGCAACGTGAAAAAGCAGTGCTGCTTTGTCATTTCTTACTCCTCCCTCGGACAGGCCTGATGAGTAGCGGATCGCTGAGTGCAGCGCAAACAGCCTATTCTTCGTCGACCACATGTTACTCCAAGCCACACCGCCTAAGTTAGCGCTTATGGGGCAATGCCCAATGGGGACTGCCCTCGGGGACTGCCCCTAGCCCCAGTTTCGAGTCTTTCCGACGGTGAGCCCAGCCGGAGCGACCACTCGAATCGCCTATTCGTCTTTCGTAAAAGGCGGGTCCTGACCGGCGGAACTACGCATGGCAGAAGTTCTCTACCGCCACGACATCAAAGTAGAGCAAAGTTCCGGCTTCTCCTTCCAGGAGTACACCAAGACGATTTAGAAGAACTGCCAAGGTGGTTGCGTCGAGTATTCCAATTCGGACAAGAAACCCAATTTGACAAGCCTTGGGGCGAAAGGATTAAGCACCAGAGCGGTCGTTTCACGAAAGATCCGTTCCGCAAGGTCAACGAGTTGCCGATGAGCCCGCCTTGGAGCTCAAGTCGAACAGTCCCCCCTTGTAGCTTGTACTTGAAAGCCAATGGTCACGTCGAAGGAAGCGCGGAGCCCCGAAGGCAAACTCCGCGCTACCGAGTTTGTTACTGAGACTCCCGTCGGACTGACCTTTGAGTAGGAGTGGTGCCTGACTCGACCCACGCACTTAACTGACTCCCACTGAATCGCCACAACTTCCCGACTTTCACACACGGAAGTTGGCCGGCCCTGGCCATTCGCAGCACCGTTGCTGAGTGCACGCCAAAGAGCTTTCCAACCTCTCTGGAGTTCAGCAATGATTCAAACACTTTCTCGCACGGATTCGTTTTCATCTGACATCTCCTCTTAAGTTTGGTGATTGAATATTTGCTGTCGCAGAAGCCAAGCAGCAGCAGCCTTCCCTGCTCCCTTTCGGCTCCCAATGATCACCAAGTCAATGGAATGAATCGGCTCCCCAATCTGCCATCCGTGCCGACAAGTCATTTGTTTTCAATCATGAAGGCCAACTCATAACCCAAAGGTCGGTGGTTCAAATCCACCCCCCGCAACCAACGCAATCATAGAGTTACGGGCCATTGGGCACTTGCAGCAACTGTCCAAAACTGTCCAATAAGGGGAACTGCCACACAGTTCCCCTTATTTATTGAATGGAGACCTCTTGATTGGCAGGCCTTTGCAAGAGGCGTTGCACGATTGGGCGATTGGCTTTGCGCTTGGCCAAGGCCGAGGCATTGCCGTATTGGTCCATCGTGGTGGAAACGTGCGCGTGTCGCATGAGTTTTTGTTGCACTCCTACGGGTGCTCCGGTCTCGTCCAGCCAAGCACGATATGTGTGACGGAACGTGTGAAACCCGATCCTGCCAAGTCCCAATTTCAGACCTGTAGGAACCAGGTAGTCGTTGCGAATCGAGTCGGCGTGATACGGTCGACCGGTCACTGGACTCGGGAAGAGCCAGTGTCCTTCGGAATCGAGACAGAGCGTTTGCCATTTCCTCAGTTCGAGAATGAAGCCCCGTTCGATTGGAACCTCGTCCTGCGAATACTCCGTCTTCAATTTGTTGAGCCGCTTTCCGACCGCTGATCGTTGAATCAGAACCACCGATCGCTTGAAGTCGAAATCCGTCCAGCGCAAACCCAGGATTTCGCTGATTCGCAAACCGAAACACAGGCCAATTAGCACGATGGTTCGAAAGGGCTGAACCAGCGCGTCGAGCATTTGCCAAGCATCCTTTACCTGAAGAACACGAGGACGCTTCTTGCGCTTGCTGATGCCCTTCACTTCGACCAAGTCCATGGGGTTTCGTTCCACATTCAGCAATTCCCAAAGCATCGCCTTGTCGAAAAGACGATACATCAGGGATCGAATATGTCCCTTGTACTTGGGCGAGAGGACGAGCTTGCGAAGCCAATCCTGTACCAAAGCGGGCCGAACGTCTTCGAGACAGGCGTCGCCCCACTTGGGTCGGATGTGTTGGCAAATCATACTTCGGTAGGAGGCTAGAGTATTGTGAGTGATTTGTTCGGCATCCTCTTCCTGTTTCTGATCGATCAGGAAACGGTCGAGGATGCCACAGAAGAGAACCGGATCTCGGCGCAAGATCCCATCGTTGATCATCAGCCGCATGCCTTCCGCTGCTTTCAAGGCGTGGGCCTCCGTCTTGTACTTTTCGACGGTACCGACGGTGAACCCCCTTCTGGTCCTGCGACCGTCTGAAGTCGGTTCCCACCAACGATAGAGCCATACGTCCGGTCCTGTTACGCGTTTGTTGATCTCAACACTACCGTACTGATACCGCGTTCGCTTAGCCAATGTAATCTCCTTGGGGTTGGCGACGCGGGTGGCTGCCTGAGATTACCTGAGAACGAAGCCACTGGTCTAGCTCCGAGAGATAGAAATGCCAGCGCTTCCGACCTGTCCCAACCGGATGCGCGGGAAGCGAGCCCTCACGAGCCTTGCGGAGCACCGTCTTCGGATGAAGGTTGAGGAAACGTGCGGCGTATTGTTGGTTGACGGGTGCTTCCCGAACCGAGCGTAGCCGCTCGCGTGAGGGAATTCGAGTGGGCTGGGTCGACATAGAAACCTCGCTGCAATGCGGTTCGTCGCGCAATTGGATATTGCGCGGAACCGACGATGTCAGCCAATTTGCTTCGTTTCCTCGACCGTGTCCAACAACTTCTCGTCCGCGTGTTATTCCCGCCGGGAATATCAGACAGCGATAATCCGATTTCTCACGTCACATTTCATTGAGCAAATCGCTTCTCGGTTGCCGATCTGGCATTGCAGCAGAACCGAGTCATACAGGTCGCGACAGCGTCATCTGCATCATCGCCAAGGCACTTGGACGCGATTTGCGAGCAAAGTGATTATGTACCCTCCACCACAATCGTATCTCGGGGCCAAATACTTAGGCGTATTCCTTGTATCAGTGCCCGGGGGCGCATTTGCCGACAAATCGCTTTGTCTGGAAGATTCATTAGCGAGCGGAAGGGTCAATTTACCTGCTCGCGACACCATGTTCATCTGTTATTCCTCCCAGGAATAACAGAGTGACGAGAAGTTGTTGGACATGTTGTTTGAGCAGGGTTACGTTTGCGCTACAAGCAGCCGATTTGTGATGCTGCGGGAGGTGCAAATGCCCCGTTGGTCGCGAGCTCATTCCATCCGTCAAATCGGACGCCTTCTTCAGTCGAAGCGCGTGCGTCCAACCACAGTTGTTCTTGCCCTGTTCTTCCTCCTTCCCGTGGTGGCGCTGGCACAGGGTTCACCGTTCGACACGGGCTTCACCGCTATCCAAAGTCTTTTCACCGGCACCATCGCAAAAGTTGCAAGTCTAGTGGCGATCGTGATCGGCGGCTATGGCTTCGCTCACGGGGAACCCGGCGCAAAGAAAGCCTTGGCCGGTGTCGCCGCCGGAACCGGGATTGCGGTTCTCGCTGTAAACGTTCTGAGTTGGCTTTGGGGCGTGTAGGAGGTCCTACTCGCCAAGTTCAATTGATGCTGAACGAGTTCCTTATGCCAAACAACACAGATAAAAAACATCGCACAAATCGAGTCTTCAAGAGCATGCATAAGCCGCTCACCTACCTGGGCGTAGAGCGCACTCTGTTCTACTTCGTCTGCGTCGGTGCGGTGGGAGCCTTCAATCTCTTCAACTCCATCTTGGCCTGTATCGCGGTGTTCATTGGCGGTTTTGCTTTCGGTCATTGGGTAACGAACAGCGATCCGGCTTTTCTCCGCATCCTCGCAAAGTCTGAACGCTACAAATTGCGCTACGACGCTGCGAAACAGCAAGTCCCATATGTAGAGGCGGTGTGATGCTACGTCTCGACAGAGTCATCAAACCGTGGAAAGAGAGCGCAGCTCTCAACAACCACATCAATCTCTATGGCTTCTGGAATGAGACGACCTTCCTCACCAAGAGCGGCGATGTAGGAATGGTCCTCAGTATTTCCGGCGTGGACTACGAGAGTCTTGACCGATCGGAACAAGAGTATGCAGTGAAGCGGTTAGAAGCGGCGCTTAAAGCGTTTGGCCCAGGCTTCCACGTTTACCAATACCTCTTCAAATCGAATCGCCCTGACATCCCATTCGCAACGTATGACGACCCTGTCGTGGATGCAGCGATCGATCAGCGGCGAAAGGTCTTCGAACGCAAGCGCGACCATCTTTATCAGGTTGAAATCTTCTACTGCATACTGCTCGAAGGCGCCCGCTCAAAGACCGGCGTAGGTACGGCGTTTGCTCGACTCTTGCACGATCCAAAAGGCGCGATTGCCGAATTCAAATCGCAGTTCACCAACGTCGGCATGAAGACCCTATTGCGTAGGCATATCGAGCGCGATCTTCAACGGCTCGACCAGCACGTTCAGGCATTCGCCCGGCAACTCGCAGATTTCATGCAAGTCGAGGTCTTGAATCGGCAGGGGCAATTCACGTTTTTCCGCCGCTTGCTGAATTACGACGATTGGCGTGTTGCCGGCACGCCGCAGTCCACGCGATTTCTCGACTATCAGGTGGTCAATTCCGACATTGAAGCGGAACGCGATCATCTGCGGGTAGGCGATCACATCGTCCGCGTACTGACGATGAAAGAGGCGATCACCGAAACGAGGCCCTTAGTCCTGGACGCGCTTCTGAAGATTTCCGCCAACTTTTATGTCGTCACGGAGTGGACACCGCTCCCTGCGGACAAGGCCCGTAAGGAAGTAAACAAGCGCCGCCGCCACTTCAATATGTCGAAGACAGGGTTTGTGTCTCAGATGGGCAACGACGCGACACAGACGAACCCGCGCGATGTTCTGGTGGATGAGTCCAAGCAGGCTGACATTGAAAATCTTGGGGATTGCCTGCGTGCATTGGGTGACGGCCAATCGCTTGGCGATTTCTCGCTCACGATTGTGCTCCATGGCCGGGCGTCATCCGGTCAGGCCACAACGGAACTCGATCAACTGGTGGCCGAGTTTACCGGCGTCTTCACCAATGCGGATGGCAACTTGTTCGCGGAAACCTACAACCAGCTCAACGCTTATTTCGCCACCGTGCCGGGCAACTACGCGCTAAACCTCCGCAAGCTGTATCTGCTCAACACGAACTATGCCGATCTGTCTTTTCTGTTTACGATCCTTCCCGGCGAGAAGACCAACGCGCATCTAGGAACGGAGTACCTGGCCGCGCTTGAAACCGACAACAGCACGCCGTACTTTCTTAACCTGCATAACGGCGAGGTTGCCCACACGCTGATTCTCGGGATGACGGGGAGTGGGAAATCATTTCTCCGGAAATGTGCACCGCGGCGTCCGCCGCCGACGCAACTGACTCTACCACTGCCTGCTTAGCTTCAATACGCAACACCGACCAAAACTATGTGCCTACGTGGGCGGCATGTTGCAACATTTTCTGAAACTTTTTCTGCGTGGAATGCTTGCCGTAGAGAGATACCGCCCGTGAGAGCTTTTTCGGGTCCATCTCTTTGGCTTTTTCGCGAATGCGAGAAAGGACGGCGTCCCGATCCTCCGCGAGGCCGCCTAGTTCGTTAACAAGATCAACTAGCAGAAACTCCGCAGAGAGTTGTCTTGGAACATTCGTACGGCGCTCGAAAGTGAACAGCCGATTGCCGAGCGAAAATGTTCCATGCCGTTTCTGATTGTAGACAACCCGTTTGTTGTAGAGCTGCGTTGTCCCGAGTCCCAACTGGTTGTAAGCATTCGGGGAGGTGACGACAAAACGGTGGGTCTTCAAGAATGCTTTTACCAGTTCGTGCTCGTCTGCGGGAGCCTCTCCGAATTCAAATTTGCGAGGACTGTAGTACAAGCCGGTCCGGAGCTTCTGCAGAGTTCCGTCAGCAATAAGTTCTCTTAGATGTCGATCGACACTATGCGACCAGGGCAGCAGGTCTTCTCTGCGGTACACGCGTCCGGGGCGGAGATGGCGCCTCAACTTCTCAAGCGTGCTTGCCCGCATTTGTGCTCCTCCAGAGTAATGACAGTTCGCCTCTTTGGGAGTGTGAGCCGCGGAGTCTTCGTGCCTGAACTTTGCTCCGTCAGCGTACGTCTGCTTCTGGGCATCGCCCCACAACTCGGACATTCGACTCAAGCCAGGTCCGGCGGGAAGCAAAGGCCGACGCGCAGACGACAGCCGGGCGTTAGGTTGACTGATCACCGATCGTAATCAGGCCAAAAGGCCGACTCTTTTCATGAATTCATCAAAATCATTACGGAATTCAGCGCCCCCTCCATACGCTGGGTGCCGGGCAAAAGAAAGCTCATGTCGAGGCCCCCATCCCTTTAGATATTTTCCAGACTTCCTACCGATAGCGAGAATAGGTTGGTCTGGAAACAGCGGGAGAAAAGCCTCTAATACGTGACGATTACTGTCACTGCCTATTTCCTTATCTTTGGGCGGTCGATTGGTCAATGTGCTCGTAGTTTTATGTGGATGAAATCCAAAAATATTCCACAACACAATTTTCTTCGATAGTCCGGGTCGATTAGCCATATGGCCCCAGACGTAAGCCGCAGTCGGTTCGCAAAACCCTTTCAGGATGACCGCTTGCTTACTAGACGCTTTGGGGTGGCTCGTTCTCTGGCGCTCGATAGTCTCGTCGAAGACATCTCCACGGGAAACCCCACGGCGATGGCCCATGAGTGTTCGCTCGCAGGTCATTGGGATTCCCGAAAATTTGGCCCCCTGATAGCCGGGTGCTTCAGCGATCAACAGGGCCTCTGCCGTATTCAGCCGCGCGTTGAGATAGGCACGCAGATGATTCGACCTATGGCTCGGTGCATGCTTATCTGTATCGAAATCACGGTCCCAGTGTGCCCAAGGGTTTGAGACCGATCCATTGGAGGGATATTTTTGTAACAGATCAACAAACTGATCGACTTGTGAACTCATGCCCGGTCAATCTCTTTCTCGATACCCTATGATTCTTGGCCGTGCTTCGGAATGACTAAGCACAGTCCTGTGGCTAATAGCGTCTTTTCATCCGGTCGAGTCGACAAAACAGTGGTGCGGGCGGAGGGACTTGAACCCTCATGGGCCGTTTAAGCCCTGCGGATTTTCATACCGTCTACGGCTTTCGCCGCCCCGACGTTGCGCCTCTGACGGCTCACGCCTGGTTTGCGGTCTGGACTATCCCTTCACCGTTCCCCGGAAGATCCGGGGCTTAGGTGCTGCCCGTCTAGTCTCTACACCTTCCCGGTTGGTGTCTCTCCGGGCTTGGCTCGGGATTGCCATTTAAGGTTTCCCCGAATTTGAGCAGTTCTGCATCGCCGGTTTCCCAGACGAGCACTCAAGTTTTCCTTAAGTCCGCTGCGTATGCCATTCCGCCACGCCCGCGCGCGGCTGCCTGACTGCATTTCTATCATAGGGCAGATTCGACGGGATTTACACGTCCGTCACCACAATGAAATATTAGAAGCTTGCGCAATGTTCACGTGACACGACATTGCGTGACATCGCCACACTTGTTGAGCGCGGTAGGCGGGCGAGAGGCAGCTCTTTACACTACTGGGAGCGGCCAGACCAAAAAACGCTGGCTGGAACCTCGACTCTGGTCTAGAGATCGAGCATGATCCATGTGGGCGCATGGTCGCTCGCGTTTTCTTGCCCACGCGCCCATCGGTCAACACCGCCGCCCACGAGCCGGACCGACAAATTCGGGGAGAGCAGAAAGTGATCGAGTCGCATGCCTTTGTCCTTCTGCCACCGTTCAAATTTGTAATCCCAGAATGTCCAGA